>Ga0247804_10000101_pt1 | contig 42955 bp, 46 predicted proteins | sample UWRJL029104C1_FD_181142 | JGI IMG/M metagenome (GOLD analysis project Ga0247804, IMG submission 181142) | Plant litter microbial communities from Arlington Agricultural Research Station in Wisconsin, United States - UWRJ-L029-104C-1 | ecosystem: Environmental > Terrestrial > Plant litter >... | reverse complement strand
AAGGTCCTTATCGCTGATGCCCCAGACGTTCAGTTTATTGGCCTTGTAATAGCCTTCTTCGTAAATGCGAAGGCCGTCAATGTTCTTTACCAGCCCGCCAAAATTATTGAACTGGCTGCGGCCGCCGATGAAGTACATTTTTTCATAACCATCAAAATCATTGATAATCATGCGTTGGTTCACGGTCTCTTCGTTGCGCGTTGCAAACTTGGATAACTGTACATCCGGTATGCCGGTGAGCGTGGCAAATACGCCCCTGGCCGTACCAAAAGTAGGCGAGAAGCAACGGTCGAAGAAGATGCCCTGCTTGCTCAGTTCGTTGAAGTACGGCGTACTGTTCAGCGGGTTGCCGCTCATGCTGCTTTTGTACATGCTGAAGCTTTCGCAGATCACGAGAATAACGTTGGGCTGGCTTTCAAAAGCCTTGCTGCCGGGATGGATGAGGCGCTTGTAACCCTGCGGCGTACTGTCGTATTGTTTCAGTTGTAAAAACTCGCTCATCACCGGGTAGTAAGCAGCGGCCTTTGTATTGGGATCGGGCTTGCGGAAACGGAGGGTCGTAAAAAAATTTTGTAACGGGTTGAGGGCGAGGTTGCTTTTAAATTCATCATTCAGGCTAAAGGCCCTGAAAAAATCCAGCGGCCGCGCGGTTAAAAATCCGTAAACGAACCAGCCCAGCAGCAACAAGGCGGCGAGGTGCCACCTGCGGCGGTAACCGAATTTATGTATGTTGAGGTTTTTCGCATGTACATCCACGTGAGTGCGGCGGAACATCCAGATCATCATCAGCACCGCGCCGGCCAGTCCCACCAGGATCCATATAATGGGATAGCTTTGCCAAATCATTTCCAGGCTTTCCCGCGGGTCTTCGGCAAAGATGAGCGCATCGGCATTCAGCCGCGCATTGATGTAGGCGAACTGCCCGAAATCGGCGCCGTAAAAAAACAATACGAGTAAGGTCAGTATCCCCAGGTAAACCGTCCACATTTTTTTGCAGCGTTCGCTGTAAAAAGGCGACAATCTTGGAAAGAGGGAGAGGAGGGCAATGGGTAACAATAAAACAGCGATCCAGCGAAGGTCGTATTTCAGGCCGAGCCAGAATGAAGGCCCCAGTTCGAGGAAACCCATGCTGGCAGGCTTAAAACAAACAACCGTAGCAACGCGGAAAGCCGTAAATATGCACAGGTAAATGAAGAATAACTTTACTATCCACTGAATCGTTTTGGGAACCCTCCACCTGATGAGCATTGCTGGTTGTTTTCCTTGCTAAAAAGAAGCGAATATAATATAATTACAAATTACCAATACGAATTACGGGGCGGTTGACAGTTGAAGGGTTGAACATAGTTGAAATTAGTTGAAGAAGACCTGGGGAAAACAAAGACATTATGAACCGGGGAAATATTAAATATTACCGCTTCAATATTCCATCTTACCTCTTCCATCTAACATCTTAAATCATCTTTTCCTGTTATTCAACAGCAAATATTTCGCGGTTTCGAAATTGGCATCGGTGAGCCTTTGCAGTTGGGTACGGATCTTTATGGTGGCTTCGTTCCCGGGAACGGCCTCATTGCCGGTAATGGAAACAAAAGCCTCCTTGCCCGATTTAAGGCTGCGGGAATAATAATAATCGTTGTTCATCATACCAATGCTGCGCAGGTCGGGGTTGATGATAAAAGCATAAGGTTGATGCGTACTGTCGGCACCCATTATTGGCAGCGCCCTTCCTAGTGCTGTATTGCTGTAACCAACGCCGGCGAGTGTTGCCACGGTAGGCAATACATCAACCTGCGAACAAACATCGTGAATGCGTTGGGGCTTTAAAAGACCCGGGGCATAAAATAACAAGGGTACATGGTAAGCGGTAAAACCCTGGTCCGTCCAGGCTTTGGGGAACATAGCGTGCGCATTGCCGCCGATGCCATGATCGCCTACAAAAACAAACAGGGTATTGTTGAAATAGGTTTCCTTTTTAGCCGCTTCCATGAACTTTTGAAAACAGAAATCAGTATACCGGAAGGCATTCATTTCATCGAGGCTTTCAAAACCATAAGCATGCAGCGAATCGTCGGGCATGGACAGCAGTTTAAATTCCGCTTTGTCTTCGCCGGGAATGGTATAAGGGCGGTGGTTGTCCGCCGTTTGTATAATGGCAAAGAAAGGCGCCTTTTGTTCTTTCAATACCTTATTCGATTCCAGGAAAAGATTTTTATCGCTGATGCCCCACACATCTATTTTTTTAGCGCTGTAATCATCCTGTTCGTACAATTTTAGGTCGCGGATATTATTGGTGAGCAGCCCGCGTATATTGGCCCAGTTGGCGCTGCCGCCTAAAAAGTAAAAATTGTTGTAGCCGGTAAAATCATTGATGATGCTGCGCTGGTCTACCGCGCCGGGGTTGCGACTTGCCGTGCGCGGGTTCTCCACGTCGGGGATGCCCGTTACGGTGGCCCATACGCCCCGCGCCGTTCCGTAAGAAGGGGTAAAGCAGCGGTCGAAAAAGACGCCTTCTTTGCAAAGCTGGTTGAAATAAGGCGTAGTGTTCAGCGGGTTGCCATACATACTGCTTTTGTAGGCGCTGAAACTTTCGCAGATCACCAGCACGATGTTGGGTTTGGTGGTTGCGGCCGAAGCGGGAAAACTGCGGGTGAAATTTAGTTTACTGCTATCCGGTTGCTGCACCTGCAAATAATCAGCCATCAAGGGATAGGCTTCCCTTACTTTTTTTATATCGAAAGACGAGTTGCGGAAACTCATCGTGCTGATGAAACTTTGGATGGGATTGAGCGCCAGGCTGGCTTTAAAATCGTCGCTCAGCGAATAGGCATCGCTCCAGCGAAGTGGATACTGGCCGATCTTGCCAAAAATGAGGATGCTCATCAACAGGAAAGTAGCGACATAATAGATCCAGGTCCGCGGCCTTTTTTTGGGTGCGTCACTCCCGAAGCGTGATCCGCTTAAAAAACGTTTCAGCAAACGGCCGAACAACCACCTTGCCGCTATGGCTATCAATATAACGGCGCCGAGTAGGCGCAGCAGGGGATAGGTTTCCCACATCATGCCCATAGAGATCTGTGCATCCTGTACAAAATTGAGTACCGTAGCGTTTAACCGTTGCTGTAAGTAATCGTAATGGTAAAAATCAGATACATAAATAAGCACGATCAGTACCAACAGCAACGGCAGGAAGAAATTCCAGAATTTTTTAGCACCGGCACGGCGAAAAGGGTTCATGGCAGGAATGGCACAGAGCAGCAGCATCACCAGCCCGATCACCGATACCACGCGGGCATCGTACCGTAACCCCAATAAAAACGCGGAGCCCGAAAAGGCTTTGCCCGGCGGGTTGTAAGCCCAGAAGAACAGGAGTCTTGCCAGCATCATTAATAATAAGATCAACAACATGGTGGAAAAGATCCAGCGAAGCAGCAAGGGAACCCGTTTTAAAAAAGCCATGCCATAAATTTTACAGCCGCTAATTTAGGTTTAATTATTTTTGGGCCCTTGTTATTTAACACGCACCTTAGCTTACATGGAGCAACTACTTTCCTACGATCGGCAATTGTTCAGGCACATCAACCTGGATTGGCAGAATGGTTTTTTCGACTGGATGATGCCCTGGCTCCGCAATTCCAACCTGTGGGCGCCTTTGTACCTGTTCCTTTTTTTGCTCGTGATCTTTAATTACCCGAAGAACGCTTTCTGGTGGATTTTTTTCGGTATCGCTACGGCCGCCCTCACCGATTATGTGAGCAGCAACCTCATCAAGCACAACATCATCCGCATCCGGCCCTGCAACGAACCGTCCATTGCCGACTGGGTACGCGTGCTGGTTGGGTACCGGCCACAAAGCTCCAGCTTTACCTCTTCCCATGCTGCCACTCATTTTGGCATGGCCACTTTCCTGTACTTCACCCTGCGGGACCGGTTTAAAAAATGGCCAATGGTATTCTTTTTGTGGGCCTTCCTTATCTCTTACGCGCAGGTGTATGTAGGGGTGCATTATCCACTGGATATCATTTGCGGAGGGTTGATTGGAATACTTATCGGATATTTGTCCGCAAAAGCCTTCAGGCATCAATTTTCTTTAACCTAAACTTAGCAATTGGCAGAGATATTTATAATACTTGGACTGATACTGATCAACGGTATTTTTTCCATGGCCGAGATCGCGTTGGTATCGGCACGCAAAGCCCGGCTGGAAGCGCAGGCCAACAAAGGCGACGATAAGGCCAAAGCCGCGCTGAAGCTGGCCAATCACCCGGATGTGTTCCTCTCTACCGTACAGGTTGGCATCACCCTCATCGGTATTTTAACGGGTATCTTTTCAGGCGAAAAACTGAAGGCGCCCATTATCCAGTTCTTTAACCAGTACGACTGGTCGCGCGAATACAGCAACGGCATCGCTACCGCCATCATCGTGCTCATCATCACTTATTTTTCCTTGGTACTGGGCGAACTGGTGCCCAAAAGGATTGGCCTGGCGCGGCCGGAGTTCATTGCCAAGAATTTTGCCAAACCCATGGGCTGGCTCAGCAAGATCACTTTCCCCTTCATCTGGTTGCTCACCAATTCTACCAACGTGATCGTGAAGCTGCTGAACATTAAAGTAAAAGACAACCAGGTTACGGAAGAAGAAATAAAGGCGATGATCACCGAAGGCAGTGAACACGGCGCCATCGAAGAAGAAGAAAAAGACATCATTGAAAGGATATTTCATTTGGGCGACCGCAACATTACTTCGCTGATGACGCACCGTACCGACATCGCCTGGCTGAATGCCGAAGACACGGTGCAGCAGGTGAAGGAACAACTGGCCGACATCATTTATTCCTCTTACCCGGTTTGCCACGAAACCATCGACAACATCAAAGGCGTGGTTAGTATTAAAGACCTGTTGAAAGCAAAGCCCGAAGCATTGATAAAAGACCTGGCAAAGGAGGCGATGTTCGTTCCTGAAAATAATTCTGCCTACCAGGTGCTCGAAAAGTTCAAGGAAACCGCCATCCACAGTTGCTTCATCGTGAATGAGTACGGTACCCTGGAAGGACTGATCACGCTGAACGATATTCTGGAAGCCATCGTGGGCGACGTGCCGCAAAAGGGGCAGGACGAGTACGAGATCGTGGAAAGGCAGGACGGGACTTTTTTAGTAGATGCGCAGATCCCTTTTTACGACTTCTTAACGCGCTTTGAAAAAACCGAATGGATGAACGAAGCCGAACACGATTTCGATACGCTCGCCGGCTTCGTATTGCACGAACTGGAACACATTCCTGTAACCGGTGAAAGCTTTGAATGGCGGGGGTTTACGGTGGAGATCATCGATATGGACGGGCAGCGGATCGACAAACTGCTGATCAAGGTTTCGGAAGAGATCAGGGAAGAGATGGAAGACGCCTAAGGGATGTAAGATGTTAGATGGAAAATGTAAGATTGAGTATTGAATATTTAAGATTGAATATTTGGAGAAGGATTTAAAAGTTTAGAGGGTTAGTTTGGAACGCAATGATGCTGGCTCCCCTCTCTACAGGAGAAGGGTTGGGGGGTGAGGCTCAAAAATTAAAGCTGGCCTTATCATCCGGGTTAAGCAGCTTGGTACTTTTTCTTTCTCCTTTTACGATCACGTGGAGTAAACTGATCTGTTCTTTTTTGTATTCGTAGAGGATGTTATCGGTTATTTCTATCTTTTTTACACTTGCAACATTGCTGACCTGGAAATAACTGGTGATGCCTTCTTCCTCCTGTTCAAAGCCAACGAACTCCAGTTTGCCCGGTTTATCATTTGCCTTTACCGATAAATGGCGGCCTATGTAATCGCTGATGATCGCTGACATTTGCGTTTTGTATTTTGCATCCAGCAGGTCGATCTTTCCCTTGTAAGTTTGCCTTAATGTTTTTTCAAAATCATCCGTGAATATCTTGCAACTGATCTCCAGGGTTTTGTCGGTTGCATTGTATTCGATTTCTGTTACGCTCACGAAAATAGGGTGGTTGTCTGCAACGCTCTTTGGCGCCAGCAGGGAAAGAACGAGGAACCATTTAAAAAAGATCGTTGCCATTTGACAATTGTACGGGTGATTTGTAAAAGAGAATAAAGATATTTGGCACCAAAAATAACGATTAACCCAAAGCCATACCACGCATGAGCGATTTTACCATTTATTTTAACATGGGCTGGGAGCACATCATCAGTTGGGATGCGCTCGATCATATTCTTTTTGTAGTAGTACTGGCGGCCATTTACCTGTTACCCGACTGGAAGCAGGTACTCATCCTTGTTACCGCCTTTACCATCGGGCATTCCCTTACCCTGGCGCTCAGCGTTTACGATATCATCCGGGTCAATTCAAAGCTGGTGGAAGTGCTGATCCCCTGTACCATCGTGGCTACGGGACTGTTCAACCTGTTCCAGGAAAACTTCGATAAGCGGTCGCTGCGGCTGAATTATTTCTTTGCTTTGTTCTTCGGCCTTATCCATGGCCTCGGCTTCGCCAATACAATTCGTTTTATGCTATCTTCCGATCAAAGCATCGGCTGGAGCCTGTTCAGCTTCAACCTGGGACTCGAAGCCGGGCAGGTGATCGTTGTGACCGCCATTCTTATTGCCAGCTATTTGCTCGTGAACAAGGCAGGACTTAAAAGAAAAGGATGGGTTTGGGCACTGTCGCTTACCGGTATCCTCTTTGCGGCAAAGATGATCGCGGAGCGTTTGTGACGTATAAAGTCGTCAAGATTGCTGGTCCCACCATTATCAAAAATTGTTGAAAGCAGTTGAAAGGTAAAATAGTTGAAGGCGTGAAGCCTGGAAAGTTTACCCCGTTCAGCCATTACCCCTTCACTTTTTTGCCACTCATCAAATAGCTTACGCAGCTTTTTGCAGGCCAGCCGTTTTATGCTATTTTTAACGGGCATAAAATCAGCGCAATGAGAAATCTCCTTTTTATCTTTTTTACTTTGACCTGTTGTGCAGCAATGGCGCAGGACATCAGGAATAACCCCGGCAGCAACCATGGCAACCGCTTCGAACAGTTGGGAACCATATTGCCAACACCGAATGAATACCGCACGGCAAGCGGTGCCCCCGGTCCGAAGTACTGGCAGCAGCGTTGCGATTACGACATTACCTGTGAACTGGACGAGCCCAACCGCCGCCTTACCGGTAAAGAAACACTCACCTATTTCAACAATTCGCCGGACGTGCTCACCTACCTGTGGCTGCAACTGGATGAGAACGAACACAGCAACACCAACAATTCCGGTTACCAGAATAGCAATTTCATGCCACGGAACATTACCGAGCAGGATATTGACCGCTACAGCGGGAAGATCGACAGGAACCGCGAATACGGTACTAACATCACGCGCATAGCCGATATTACCGGCAAATTGTTGCCTTACACCATCAATAAAACCATGATGCGCGTTGAATTGCCAACGCCGCTGAAACCCGGGCAGAAGTTCGTGTTCAGCATCAACTGGAACCATAACATCATTGAAAGAACGCGGCTCGGCGGCAGGGGCGGGTTTGAATATTTCCCCGAAGACGGCAACGATCTTTACACCATGACACAGTGGTACCCGCGCCTTTGCGTGTACAGCGATTTCCAGGGCTGGCAGAACCACCAGTTCGTTGGATCGGGTGAATTTGCTCTTACGTTCGGCAACTTTAAAGTAGCGATGACGGTACCGGCAGATCACGTGGTAATGGCAACCGGCGAAGGACAAAACTATGCACAGGTGCTTTCCGCCGCGCAACTTGCCCGCTGGCAAAAAGCACAAACCGCGAAAGATGTAACCGAGATCGTCACACTGGATGAAGCGGTAGCAAGGGAAAAACAAAAATCAAAAGAAAAAAAGACCTGGATATTCAAAGCCGACATGGTAAGGGATTTTGCCTGGGGCTCTTCCCGCAAATTCGTATGGGATGCCATGCCGATCACCGTGCAGGGCAAAAAAGTAATGTGCATGAGCGGCTACGCCAAAGAAGCGTATAACCTGTACCGTAAGTACAGCACCAAGGCCGTGGCGCATACCATCAAAACCTATTCTGACTTTACCATTCCTTACCCTTACCCCGTGGCGCAAAGCCTGGAAGCGGCTAACGGTATGGAGTACCCGATGATCTGTTTCAACTTCGGCCGTTGCGAAAAAGACGGCACCTACGCTGAAGGCACCAAGAATGGCATGCTGGGCGTGGTGATCCACGAAGTAGGCCATAACTTTTTCCCGATGATCATCAACAGCGACGAAAGGCAATGGACCTGGATGGATGAGGGACTGAACTCTTTCATGGAATATATCGCGGAAGAATTATGGGACAATAAATTCCCCGTGAGTAAAGGCCCGGCCTACAAGATCGTTGATTACATGAAAATGCCGAAGGATCAACTGGAGCCGATCATGACCAACAGCGAGAACATCATCCAGTTTGGGCCGAATGCTTACAGCAAACCAGCAACCGGTCTCAACATCCTGCGCGAAACTATCATGGGCAGGGAAAATTTCGATTATGCCTTCCGCGAATATGCGCGCCGCTGGGCTTTCAAGCATCCTACGCCTGCCGATCTTTTCCGTACCATGGAAGATGCCAGCGCCGAAGACCTGGATTGGTTTTGGAGAGGCTGGTTCTATGGAACGGAGCCCTGCGATATTTCCATCGACACGGTAAAATGGTCAAACCTTTCTACGGAGCCGGTGGCAGCAGGTGGCAATAATACACCGTCGGTCCGTAAGCAGGCGGTAGCCAAACCAGCCCTGAATACATTTGACGATATTTCCAAGATCCGCAACCGCGAGGACAAAAAGATCGTATTCGCTACGGATGCCGATCCTTCATTACGTGACTTCTATTGGCGGTATGATCGCGGACTGGCGAAAGTGGATACAACCGCTTTCGAGTTCACAACCCCGCCGGCAGTGATCGATACTTTTACCCAGGCCGAACGTTTTAACCTGGCAGGCAACAAGAATTTTTACGAGATCACGTTCAGCAACAAGGGCGGGCTGGTGATGCCGATCATCGTGGAGTGGACTTTTAAAGACGGTACCAAGGAAGTGGACAGGATACCTGTACAGGTATGGCGCAAGAACGAGAATAAAGTGGTAAAGACCTTTATGAAGAGCAAGGAAGTAGCATCGATCCAACTCGACCCGATGCGCGAAACGGCGGACATCAACGCCAACAACAATAACTGGCCGGCATTGGTTGCACCAAGCAAGTTCCAGCTATTCAAAGCCAGGACCGGCGGTGCAAGAGGCGGCGCATCAGGAACAGGCAACCCGATGCAGAAAGAGATAAAGTAATTACGGATTACGAATGCTATAATATTAAAGAGGCTTCCAATAACGGAAGCCTCTTTTTATAAATAATATTGAAGAGGTAATATTTAATATTGTTTTCGTATATATAGTGCCTTCGCTGTTCTTAGGCCTCCTTCAGCGACTTTCAACTATGTTCAACCTTGAACCCTCAACTAACCTTTTAAACCCTAAACCCTAAACCTCTAAACCCTCAACTAAATCCCCGTTCTCCCATCCCTCAACGCCTTCTTCTTCCCCTTGTTCTTTTTTTCCCATTCCAGCATTTCAGCTGTTTTTTCAACTTTTTTTGGTTTATCGGCGGCGGCGGTGGGTGCATTCTTTCCCTTGTCCCCGGGCTTTTCCAGGTGGCCGCGGAAATAGGTCTCTGTTTTTACAATACGCCCGGTGCCTGGATCAAAATACTTCCACTCGCCATGCCGTACGCTGTATTGTTCTGCCTTTACGATCTTAAAATCAATGATCTCGCCGTTGCCATCGCCATATACGGGGATGGTATCATAAGGCGCATCGGGGTTGTAACTGCGCCAGGACTCTTCCCGCACCAGGTCGCCCAGGAACGTATAATATTGCTGGACACCATCCATGCCGCCGTAACGGTAAAACTCTACCGCGATGATGTCGCCATTAAGGGTGTATTTCCTCCAGATGCCGTCTTTTTTGCCTTTCACGTACACGCCTTCTTCTTCATAGCCCGGTTCGCCGCGTACCTCATCTACGTGCGTCACCCATTTGCCATGTTTCAGCCCGTCGTTGGTAATGGCATTGATGGTATCACCTTCGGCGGTGAGCCTGAAGGTTTTATATTGTGCCTGTACGGTTGTCACCGAACTAAACAGCACCAGCGCAAGAAAGAAAAGAGGATGTTTGGCTTTCATAATTTTTAATAATGCGGTAAAAAAAATGTCTTTCAAATTTAAAACTTTCCCATGGCCTCAAATTGTTAATTATTTTAAAGGATCGACCGGGGCACTATAAAAATCGTTTGCGCGGTGTAAATTATTGCCCCGGTTAATATTCTTTCCTTTAGTTTAGCAAAAAAAAGCCCAAAATGGAACTAAAGGAACAGTTTGAAAATGCCGCCGCGGAAAGCAAGTCCTTAAGCGAAAAGCCCAGCAACGATACCCTGCTGCAATTGTATTCATTATACAAACAATCAACCGAAGGCGATGTAAACGTGGATGCGCCTTCTAATCCCTTCGATTTCGTGAGCAAAGCAAAATACGAAGCCTGGCTGGCCCTTAAAGGCAGAACGAAAGAAGCGGCGATGCAGGATTATATTTCGCTGGTAAATAAACTGAAAGGTTAACCCGCCCGTTTAAAGATAATGTACACCGGCCGGTAACGCGCCGGTGTTTTTATTACAGGCTATAAATGCCGCTGAATTTTTTTGTTGCGTATTCCATAAAATAGCTGCTGCTCAAGGTTGCGCCGGTTGCTTTTTTACAAAGTTCTTCCGAAGGATAAAACCTGCCGTATTGATGAATGTTCCCGCGCAGCCATTTCAGCAGGTTGACGGTATCGCCGCTGCCAATCTCCGCTTCAAGTGAAGGGTTTTTTTTGAGGATGGTATCGTAAAACTGTGCGGCATATAAACTGCCCAGGCTGTAAGTAGCAAAATAGCCAAAGCTGCCGTGGCTCCAGTGCACGTCCTGCAGGCAACCCAGTTTGTCGCTGGGCACGGTTACGCCCAGGTATTTTCCATACAATTCGTTCCAGTATGCCGGTATTTCTTTGGTAGCAAGGGTACCACCGATCAGCATTTTTTCAATTTCATACCGGATCATCACGTGAAAATGATAGGTCAGTTCATCCGCTTCCGTCCTGATCAGCGAAGGCTGCACTTTGTTGATGCCTTTGTAAAAATCTTCCATGCTAATAGCCGACAAGGCTTCGGGAAAAAGATGTTTTACCAGGGGATAATTGTGTTGCCAGTAAGGTAAGCCGCGGCCTATATTGTTTTCCCACAACCGGCTCTGGCTTTCGTGGATACTGAGACTGCAATATTCTCCCAGCGGCAACCCGTACGCTTCGCCTGGCAAACCCTGTTCATACAAGGCATGGCCGCCTTCATGGATACAACTCCAGGCCATATTGCCCAGGTCATTCTCATCGATGCGGGTGGTTACGCGCACATCAGCATGGTTGAAGTTGGTGGTGAACGGGTGCTCGCTGATGTCCTGGCGGCCTGCTTCAAAATCAAACCCCATGCGCTTCAATAATTCCATGCCCAGCTCCCATTGTTTGGTCTTATTAAAGGGCTGGTGAAGGAAGCTATTCTCCACCTGGGGCGCCGCTTTTATCTTATCCAGTAATGCCAGCAGTTGAGGCCGGAGTTCGTTAAAAACTTTGTCGGTAATGGCCACGGTCAGCCCTTTATCATAATCGTTCATCAGCGCATCGTAAGGATGCGCGGTGTACCCGATGATGTTGGCTTCTTTCTTTTTTAGCTGTATCAACGCATCCAGTGAAGGCTCGAATACTTTGAAATCATTTTCCTTCCGTGCCTGTATCCACGCGTGAAAACTTTTATTGATGGCTTCGCTCAGTTCTCGTACGAAACTGCTGCTGAACTTGGTGGCGCGTTTGTAATCTTCCAGTGAAAGTTCTACGTTCCTTTTTTGCTTTTCATCCAGTCCTTCGGCTTCATTCAATGCTTTCAATAATGCGCCCAGTGCAGGATCGGTGAATTGCTGGTGGGCTATTTCGGCCAGTGTGGCGATCTGCCGGCCGCGCATGTCCGCTCCCTTCGGCGGCAGGTAGGTCTCCTGGTCCCATTGCAAAACTGCAGAAGCGTATTTTACATCGGCGATCTTTTGTAAGGCCGTTTTGTACTGGTCGTATTGTTCGGTTATGGAAGGCATTGTTTTTTAATTAAAGATAGAAAGGTTGTTACAGAGGGCGCGAAGTTTGGAACCGAATGTTTAAAGTTCTTTTGAAGAGATCGACGCATACAGTGTTTTATAGCTTAAAATGGAGATGCACAGAGTTATAACGCAAGGTCTATAATTCTTATGATCTCCTCCTGTGTTTCTCCATAAAGAAAAAAATTTTCTCCATGTCCCTTGTAAAAAAAATACTTCCTTCAAAATACCACTCTTCCGAAACCATTATTTATAATTATTTTTAAACCATGAAGATATCAGCCATTACGAAGGTTTTGGAACAGGTAGCGTCGCTTTCTTTGCAGGAGACTTACGACAATGCAGGATTGATCACAGGCAACCCCGGCTGGGAATGTACCGGCGTCATCACTTCGCTGGATGCCACGGAAGCCGTGGTGAAAGAAGCCATCGAAAAAAAATGCAACCTCATCGTCGCCCACCATCCGATCGTTTTTGGCGGGTTAAAAAAGATCACCGGTAAGAATTACGTGGAGCAAACCATCATCGCGGCCATTAAAAATGACATTGCCATTTATGCCATCCATACCAACCTCGACAACGTGATCGCGGGGGTGAACGGCCGGATCGCCGATAAGATCGGTTTGATCAACCGGTGCGTATTGCAACCCAAACCTGCTCCATTTAAAAAATTATATACCTACGTGCCAACTGCGCACCTGGAAAAAGTAAGGAATGCCCTTTTTGAAGCAGGGGCCGGGCAGATCGGTAATTACTCGGAATGCAGTTTTGTTTCACCGGGCGAAGGCACTTTCAAAGCCGGGGCCGGCAGCAGCCCATTTGTGGGAAAACCGGGCGAACGCCACCACGAGGCCGAACAAAAACTGGAACTGGTGTTTGAATCCTGGAAACAAGCTGCCGTGGTGGAGGCTTTACTGGAAAGCCATCCCTATGAAGAAGTGGCTTATGATATCATTCATTTGGATAATGTGTCCGCAGGTATTGGCAGCGGCCTCGTAGGTGAATTGCCGGACGAAACAGGCGAAACCGCTTTCCTGCAGCAGCTTAAAGATAGTTTCGGGCTGAAAATCATTCGCCATACGGCGCTGGCTGGTAAAAAGGTTAAGAAAATCGCGCTTTGCGGCGGGGCGGGGAGTTTCCTGGTAAATGCTGCAATCCGTTGTGGTGCCGACTTTTACATTACCGGCGACATGAAATACCACGAGTTCTTCGATGCCAACGGCCAACTCGTGATCGCAGACATCGGCCACTACGAAAGCGAACAGTTCAGCATCGACCTGCTAATTGATCTTTTGACCGAAAAATTCCCTAACTTTGCCGTCCTAAAAACGGGAGTGAATACCAATCCTGTTCAATACTTTTAGAAAAAGAGGAGTGGGGTAAAACCGGGCGCTGAATCGCCTTACCGCTACGAATCATAAACGACAAACAAAACCTATGGCTTCAGTAAAAGATTTCTCTGTTGAAGAAAAATTAACCTCGCTGGTACGTTTACAAAAAACAGATTGCAAACTCGACGAGATCCAGATCCTGAAAGGAGAGTTGCCGATGGAAGTGAAGGACCTTGAAGATGAGATCGAAGGTTTACACGCCCGCCAGACCCGCGTGGAAGAAGAGATCAACGGCATCCAGGAATTTATCGGTCAAAAACAGGAAGGCATTAAAGAAGCAGAAGCGCTGATCAAAAAATACGAAAAGCAAAGTGAGAATGTAAAGAACAACCGCGAATTTGAAGCGATCAATAAAGAAATTGAAATGCAGACCCTGGAAGTAAAGCTTTGCGAAAAGCACATCAAGGATGCAACAGAAGAGATCGCTGAAAAAGCACGCCAGCTGGAAGCTGCCAAGAAAGCCGTTGCTAATAAGGAAGGCAACCTGAATGGTAAAAAAGCCGAACTGGAAAAGATCATCAACGAAACGGAAAAAGAAGAAAAGCATTATAAAAAAGGCGAAGAAGATGCAAGGAAACACGTGGATGAACGCCTGTTGCACAGCTACGACCGCATCCGCAATAACTACCGCAACGGCCTCGCCGTGGTACCGGTAGAAAGGGATAGCTGCGGTGGTTGCTTCCACGCCATTCCTCCTCAAAAACAAAGCGAGATCAAATTGCGCAAGAAAGTAATGGTATGTGAGAATTGCGGCCGCATCCTCGTTGATACCGACCTGAACGATTCAGTAGAAGTAAAATAAGCAAACAAGATATTTTGTAAAAGGTCCGCAACACGCGGGCCTTTTTTGTTACAAAGAATTTTTGCCCATTGCGCCACGCTGCGTCAAAAAAAACTAATTTGCTTTTAGTTTATGCTCAGCAAACTTCACATACAGAATTACGCCATCATCGATGAACTGGAGATCCTTTTTTCTCCCAGGCTCAACATCATCACCGGCGAAACCGGCGCTGGTAAGAGTATCCTTATGGGCGCATTAAGCCTCATCCTTGGCGAAAGGGCCGATAGCAGCGTATTACAGCAGGCAGATAAAAAATGCGTGGTAGAAGGTTATTTCAACGCTGTAAAGCTGAAATCGCAACCGTTGGTATTCAGTTTATTTGAAGCATTGCAATTAGAGTGGGAAGATGAAATGCTGATCCGGCGCGAGATAGCAGCGAACGGCAAATCGAGGGCTTTCATCAATGACACGCCCGTTAATCTTGCGCAGCTTAAAACCCTGAGTTCATTATTGGTTGACCTGCACCAGCAGTTCGATACGCTTGAGCTCGGTTCTGCAGATTTCCAACAGCAGGTGCTGGATGCCCTTGCGGGAAATAATGCGTTGTTAAAAGAATATCAATCCGTTTTTCATACCTACCAGCAGGAAAAGAAAGCGTTGGAATCATTACAGCAAAAACAAACCGAAGCGAATGCGACGCTGGATTACAACCAGTTTTTATTTGATGAACTGGCAGAATTGAACCTGCAGGAAAATGAACTGGAAGAGCTGGACGGCGAATTGAAATTGTTGACCAATGCCGAAGAGGTAAAAAGACAATTAGCATCTATTGGCTTTGAATTGACGGAAGCGGAAGCGCCCATCGTTCAGCAGTTGAAGTTGTTGTACAACAAACTGCAACCGATAGAGCCTTACCACCCGGCAATAAAAGACCTGGGTAGCCGCCTGCAAAGCGCGCAACTGGAATTAAAAGACATAGCGGATGAGCTGGAAGGCATCAACGATTCTGTTCAATACAGCGCTGAAAGGATACAAGTGATCAACGACCGTATTTCTGCCGGTTATAAATTGCAGAAGAAGCACGGCGTAACGGATACGAAAGGATTACTCGACCTGCAGCAACATTTGGAGGATAAGCTGCAAGATATTTTAAGCTTTGGCGATTCCATTAGTCAAAAAGAAATCCAATGCAACGAACTGCTGGAAGCGGGTGCCGCTAAGGCCCTGACGATATCGGCTAACCGGAAAAAAGCAATCGTTCCTTTCGAAAAACAGCTCAATGCTTTGCTGGCGCAGGTGGGTATGCCGAATGCAAGGTTCAAAGTGGACATGCAGCCGCTGGAAGCATTGCGGGAACAGGGGAAAGACAAGATCGAATTTTTATTCGATGCCAATAAAAGCGGCCGCTTTGAGCCCTTGCGAAAAGTAGCCAGCGGCGGTGAATTGAGCCGGCTGATGCTTTGTATTAAGTCGATGGTGGCCAAACATGTTGACCTGCCGACGCTGATCTTCGACGAGATCGACACGGGCATCAGCGGGGAAGCCGCCCGGCAGGTTGGACAGATCATGAAAGACCTCGCCGCCTCGCATCAACTCATCTCCATTACGCACCAGCCGCAGATCGCTGCCAGGGCCGATGCACATTTGTTCGTGTATAAATCCATCAAAGGTGATAAGATCGTAACCGCTGTTAAACAACTCACCGACGACGAAAGAGTGACCAGCATCGCCCAGATGCTGAGCGGCGAAAAGCCCACGGCTGCTGCGTTGCAGAATGCACGGGAAATGGTGGCTAATTAAATGAATTAAAAAAATGCAGCGCATCGTATTGCTTTCCCTGGTCGTTTTATTTATGATCATCGGTTATATATTTCATTCTTTAACGATGAAGTGGTTGACACCGCGCCGGTCTTTCAAACATTTTTTAGCTTATCTTATTGTCAATCTCGCAGCGGTATTTGGTTTGGTATTTTTGGTAAGTTTGCTGATATTTAAGTATAAAGATTTTCTCTTTAAAAAATAAGAATGTTATTTTTACCCCTCAATCAATAAACAACTTATATGGGTTACAACCTGCTTAAAGGAAAGAAAGGTATCATCTTCGGCGCTTTAGATGAAAGGTCGATTGCGTGGAGAACAGCGCTGAAATGCCACGAAGAAGGTGCCGAGATCGTATTGAGCAATGCACCCGTTGCCATGCGCATGGGCGAGATCAATAAACTGGCGGAAATGATCAATGCACCGGTTGTAGCCTGTGACGTAAGCGTAAACGAAGATGTGGCCAACCTGTTTACCAAAACGATGGAACACTTCGGTGGGGGTGTGGATTTTATCCTGCACTCTATCGGCATGAGCATCAACGTAAGGAAGGGAAAACATTATACGGAGATCGATTACGGGTTCAATTCCAAATCACTGGATATTTCTGCAACCAGCCTGCACCGCGTATTGGCCACGGCCATGAAGATGGACGCGATCAATGAATGGGGCAGCGTGGTGGCTTTGTCATACATCGCTTCCCAGCGCGTGTTCCCCGATTACAATGAAATGGCCGATGCCAAATCTTTACTGGAAAGCATTGCGCGCAGCTTCGGTTATCATTATGGCGTTAAGAAACACGTGCGCGTAAACACCATTTCCCAATCGCCGGTACGAACAACAGCGGGCAGTGGTGTTAAAGGTTTCGACGGGTTCATGCAATACGCAGAAAAAATGAGTCCACTCGGCAATGCCAGTTCAGAAGATTGCGCCAATTACTGCGTGATGATGTTCAGCGATATGACGCGTATGGTAACGATGCAGAACCTGTTCCACGATGGCGGTTTTTCTTATACCGGTGTAACAGAAGAAGTGATCAACCAGATGGAAAAATAGTTACAACACAACGGCAAAAAAAAGAGGTTCCAAACGGAGCCTCTTTTTTTTATAAAGAATTACGAATGATCAGTATTCATCTTCATTAAAGAAGAAATCTTCCTGGCTGGGATAATCGGGCCAGATGTCTTCCAGGCCTTCATATATTTCACCTTCGTCTTCCAGTTCCTGGAGGTTTTCCACTACTTCTATCGGTGCACCGCTGCGGATGGAATAATCAATGAGTTCATCTTTTGTTGCTGGCCATGGTGCGTCTTCCAGGTGCGAGGCTAATTCGAGTGTCCAAAACATATCTGTACCTTTTATTTTGTGCAAATGTAGAAGTTCGTACGAAATAACCAAAAGTGTTTTTTCAACGACTGAAAGTGTTTTTTGTTCATAAGCCGTAGATTACGTAAATCGGGCTGTCGTTTTACCTCGAATTGACTATTAATTGGTTATTTTCGGCCCATGTTATCGGCCACAAATATTCATAAAAAGTACAACGAACTGGAAATACTCAAGGGTGTGGACATCAGCATCGGTGCGGCGGAGATCGTGAGCATCGTTGGCCCGTCCGGGTCCGGTAAATCTACCTTATTGCATATTTTGGGAACATTGGATAAGGCCGACCAGGGCACCGTGAACATCAACGGCACAAAAATGCAGGGATTGTCTTCCAAAAAACTGGCGAAATTCAGGAACAGTCATATCGGTTTTGTTTTCCAGTTCCACCATTTGTTACCGGAATTCAGCGCGCTGGAAAACGTGTGTATCCCCGGTTGGGTGGCAGGCAAAAATAAACGCGAGGTGGAAGCAAGGGCAAAAGAATTATTGACCATCCTCAACCTGGGGAACCGGTTAGAAAACAAACCTTCGCAACTATCGGGGGGAGAACAACAACGGGTAGCCGTAGCCCGCGCCCTGGTTAACAACCCGTTGATCGTAATGGCCGATGAACCTACCGGCAACCTCGACAGCGCGAATGCAAAAGAATTACATCAACTGTTTTTTGACCTGCGCACAAAATTTAAGCAGGCATTTTTAATCGTTACGCACAACGAAGAACTGGCGAGGATGAGTGATCGGGTGTTGCAAATGAAGGATGGGAAGATAATAACTGTCTGAACGGTGAACTGGCTGCCGGCAGGCGGGTTTTGACTGATTAGGATGATCTCCTGATGTGCTTTTCATAGCGGTTTAATGAATAGGTGTCTATTTCTGCTTAACCTCTTCCATTCCAAACCTGGCTGCCGGTAGGCAGGTCTCCAAATCACCTCAATTCCCCAATTATTTGGTGGTACGCGGCTTCCAGGCGATCTCTTCAACATTCAGTAAATGACCGGCATAACGTGCCAGCACAAAAAGATAATCGCTTAAACGGTTGATGTATTTGATCACGAGCGGGTCAACAAACGTATCCTGCAGTTGCATATTTACACAGCAGCGTTCGGCACGGCGGCAAATGCAACGGGCCACGTGCGCGGTAGAAACAGCGGGATGCCCGCCGGGCAAAATAAAGAATTTCATCACCGGCAATACTTCATTCATTTTATCGATCTCCTGTTCCAGCAACACAACATCTTCTTCTTTGAGATCGGGCATCTTCATTAATGGTTCCTTGTCGGGATCACAGGCAAGGGAAGAACCGATGGTGAAAAGGCGGTCCTGTATTTCTTTTAAAGTAAGTTTTGAATGTTCATCGGGCAATAAGTCGCTGGTCAACCCGATGTAGGAATTAAGTTCATCCACGGTGCCATAGGCTTCAATGCGGATATGGCTTTTAGGCACTTTGGTCCCGCCGATCAGGCTGGTCTTGCCCAGGTCGCCGGTTTTTGTATAGATCTTTAACGCCATCGTATTATGCTTGTGGATCCGGAATTAAATTGTGTATGGTTGGACTGGCATTTTTCTTATCTGTTTCAATAACGCCGTCGCGTAAACGCACCACGCGGTGCGCATAGTTTGAGATGTCTTCTTCATGCGTTACCAGCACCACGGTATTGCCGTCGGCGTGTATCTTGCCCAGGATGTCCATGATCTCGTACGAGGTTTTGGAATCAAGGTTACCGGTGGGTTCATCGGCCAGGATGATCGCGGGATTGTTGATGAGCGCCCGTGCAATAGCAACACGCTGGCACTGGCCGCCGCTGAGTTCATTGGGCTTATGGTGACTGCGGTCATCGAGCTTTACCTTGCGCAGTACTTCCATGGCACGGTCCATCCTGTCTTTCCTGCCGATGCCGTTGTAAACGAGCGGTAGCGCCACGTTTTCTACGGCAGTAAGTCGCGGTAACAGGTTGAATTGCTGGAACACGAAGCCTATTTCTTTATTGCGTACATCGGCCAGGTCGTTGTCGGGCATGCGGCTCACGTCTTTACCATTGAGAATGTATTTGCCGCCGGTGGGTGAATCGAGGCAGCCGAGGATGTTCATGAGGGTTGATTTGCCGGAGCCGCTAGGTCCCATGAGCGCTACATATTCATTCACGAAGATATCAGTGCTGATGCCTTTGAGCACCTGCAATTCCTGCCTGCCCAGGTAATAACTTTTACGGATATTTTCCAAACGGATAACGGTTTCCATAATTTGTTATTGGGTTGAATGATTATTTCTTTATGACTTTAGGTACTTTGAAAAATTGTTCGTCGGCCGCTGGTGCATTTTGTAAGCCTTCCAAGCGGGTAAGGCTGCCTTTTACCTCGTCGGCCCGCAGCCGGTTGAGGTTGTCGCTCATGTGGAGCAAAGGTTCAACACCGGTGGTATCGAGTTCCTTGAGTTTTTCCACGAAGCCGATCATGCGCTGCAGTTTTTCCCTGATCTCCTGCTTTTCCTGCCCGTTGAAATGGAGCCGGGAAAGATGGGCGAGTTTGTCAACCAATGCATCGTTTACTTCCATGCAACAAAAGTAACGATTTAGGGGCAGATGTACGGGTTTGGAACGGCTGCCATTTGCGATGCCGTACAAGAGGGCGACGCAAGGATGATGAGCTTAATTACCACTGCCCGGGCCATAAAAAAATGCCTGCGGGAACGAATGAAGCGACAACACTTCGCTATCTTCGCCCACTTATGGAAAAGAAGAAGGAAATCGTAATGAGCGGCATCAGGCCGACCGGTTTTTTACACCTGGGGAATTATTTTGGGGCCATCCGCAATTATGTGAAGATGCAGGAGGAGTACGAATGTTATTTTATGGTGGCAGACCTGCATTCGCTGACGACACACCCGGATACGAAGGAATTGAAACAAAATGTACACCGTGTGCTGGCGGAAAATATTGCCTGCGGGTTGGATCCTGAAAAGGCGGCTTTGTATTGCCAGAGCCATGTGCGGGAAACGTCGGAATTGTACTTGTATTTGAACATGCTGGCTTATAAAGGCGAATTGGAAAAGACGCCGACCTTTAAAGACAAAGTACGGTTGAACCCGGATAATGTAAATGCAGGACTGCTGACTTATCCGGTATTGATGGCGGCGGATATTATGTTGCACCGCGCCCGCTACGTGCCGGTAGGGAAGGACCAGGAGCAGCACCTGGAGATCACGCGCAATTACGTGAACCGTTTCAACCAACGTTACAGCGAAGTTTTTCCCGAGCCGTTGGCGTTTAATTTCAACCAGCAACTGGTGAAGGTGCCCAGCCTGGATGGCAGCGGGAAGATGAGCAAGAGCGAGAACCAGAATGCGACTTTGTACCTGGCGGATGAAGATGATGCGATCAGGAAAAAAGTGATGAAGGCAAAAACGGATAACGGCCCTGTGGAAATGAATTCAGCGAAGCCGGACTACATTGAAAATATTTTTGCGTTGATGCAGTTGGTAAGCGGGGCGGATGTGATTGCGCATTTTGAAACGGCTTACAATGATTGTAATATCCGCTATGGCGACATGAAAAAGCAACTGGCAGAAGACATGGTACGTTTCATTGCACCTATACGGGAGAAAGTGAATGCTATTTTGGGCGACGAAAAATACCTGAAGGAAGTGATGGAAAAGGGCGCTGAAAAAGCCAACGCAAGTGCGCATGCCACGATGCAGGAAGTGCGCAAAGCCATGGGGTTGAACTATTTTTTATAAAAGGGGGTTCACATCTATAATAATCAAAAAAGAATGTATAAATTGACCGTCTTCCGAAGGGCGGCAACCTATTTCACCGGGATCAACAGGTACTATGGCAAAGACAAAAAAACCAAAACACATTGCGGTAGCAGGGAATATTGGCGCGGGTAAAACCACTTTAACGGAAATGCTGAGTAAGCATTATAAATGGATACCGCAGTTTGAGGATGTAGATCACAATCCTTACCTGAATGATTTTTATGAAGACATGCCGCGTTGGAGTTTTAATTTGCAGATATACTTTTTGAACAGCCGGCTGAACCAGTTGCTGGAGATACACCGGGGTACCGAAACGGTGATACAGGACCGTACGATCTATGAAGATGCTAATATTTTTGCGCCCAACCTGCACGACATGGGGTTGATGGGCAAAAGGGATTTCGACAATTACTACAAATTTTTTGAAACGCTGAAGACGATGGTGCAGCCGCCGGATTTGTTGATCTACCTGCGGGCTTCGGTGCCCACATTGGTAGCGCAGATACAAAAGCGCGGGCGGGAATATGAAGAGAACATCCGCCTGGATTATTTAAAAAAGCTGAACGAATTTTATAATAACTGGATCGATAATTATAAAGAAGGCCCGTTGCTGATCATTGATGCGGATACCAACAAATTTGCGGAAAATGAGGAGCACCTGGGACAGATCATTAACAAGATTGATTCTACGTTGTTTGGGCTGTTTTAATTGAATATGTAATAGGTAAGATTTAATATTTCCTCCAGCTTGAAGAAGCTTGCTAAACTCCTAGCCCTCTAAACTTTCTAAACAGTTTTAATCTATCAGCGAATTCTTCATCGCATAGAATACCAATCCTACGGAGTTTTTTACACCGAATCTTTCCATTAGCCGGTCTTTAATGGCTTCTACGGTGCGGGCACTGATGTCCATTTTGGCAGCGATCTCGGCGGCTGTAAATTCCATGCACACAAGTGTGAGTACTTCTTTTTCCCGTTCGCTCAATACGATCTCGGTGGTAAGGGTGGGATTGAATTTTTGCTTTGAATAGTTCTTCTTGATGAGTACTTTATTGACGAACGGGTTGAGGTAAAACCCGGTACGCATTACATCCATGATGGCGCGTTTGATCTCTGATGGTTCGGTGCTTTTGAGGAGATAGCCTGCAGCGCCGCAATCCATAAGGTGACCGACAAAGCGTTCGTCTTCATACATGGTTAGGATGATGACGCGGATATTAGGGTAATTCTTGGTAATGAGTTTGGTGGTATCGATGCCATCGCGGATTGGCATTTTGAGATCGCACAGGATTACTTCGGGTTGAAATTCAGGTATCTTGGCCAGGAGGTCGTCGCCATTATCCGCTTCCATTACGAATTTGATATTGGTGTACGATCGCATGGAAAGGATCACTCCTTTCCTGAAAATTTTGTGATCGTCGGCAATGGCTACTTTAATTTCGTTCATAATTGGGTGCTGGCATAAAAGTACAAAAAGGAATACTCAATAGAAAATATGTTTTAACATTTGTAACACAGTTTAAACATAGGCTCTATAAACCGGCGTTGTTAGATTGCCGGTTCCCTGGGTATTTCCAGTGTAACCTTATAATAGGTGTGGCTTGGATCGATTTCAAAAAATATTCTTCCTTTAAGGACACGAATGCGGCTGGCAATGTTTTTTAGCCCAAGTCCGAGTGTACTTTGATTCAGCTTTTCAAAATCCGCCTGTACGATACCGGTCCCATCATGGTGTATGCGAAAATACATATTGTTGCCGCTGATGTTTTGCGTAAGGTGTATAAATCCTGAGTTGCTGTGTTTGAGAATGTTGTTGACGAGTTCCTGTAGGATGCGGAATACGAGTAGTTCCTGTTCTACTTTCAACCGGATGCGATAATCGTGAAAACGCGCACTGGCATTGAGACTCCCACTGGCGCCAATTTTTTGAAAAAGATCGGTAGCTGCGCTTTCTAGGCCGAAATTTTTCAGGGTCGGGGGCATGAGGCTGTGACTGATGTTGCGGATCAGGAGTATGGCGTCGTCGAGTATTTGTTTTGCGCTGTAGATACTTTGCAGTTGCTGGCTTTTTTCCTGGTTGACCAGGTTTTCGTTGAGGTACAACCTGGCGGTTGCGAGTAAGGGCCCGGCGTCATCGTGAAGGTCCGCAGCGATGCGGTTGCGTTCTTCTTCCTGGAAGCGGATGGAAGCATTTAATAAAATTTGTTGTTTTTCTTCTTCGAGTTTTTTTAGCTGGGTATTGTAGCGGATTACTTTACGCTGATGAAAAATTACAAAACCCACAATTCCTATAGCAAGAGTTAACATACCTAAAGTTCCTAGAAACATTAAAGGAGATATGCCAGACTGTGCCGTAGACGATTGTAAAAAAAACATTTTTACTAAAATTACTTACTGTGGTTATTAAAATACTGAAAAGAATCAAAGTCCGGCCCTAATTCCATACTATTCTCTATTTTTTCAGATTCTTTTCTAGATACTCCGATACAAAGAAGAATATTCTTAAGTATTGTTACAGAACTATAAATGATTGTAAAATGTGTTCTAAATATTTCATCATTAAAACTAATATTAGAATAAAGGAAAAGAAAAAAATTGCCCGAAAAGTTTATTATGAAAGCTACTGAAATCCAAAAGATTGATTTATAATATATGGGCTCGACAACTGTAGCTTGCATTACTTCAAAAAAGAAGTATATAATAAAGATCAACAATACCAAGTATTCAAAAATTAAAGGGAGGAATGCTAACGTTGATTCTTTTGCTTGAATAAAATCATAGACGCAAAAAATAATAAATGGGATAGGAGAGAAGCGTAATACTTTTTTTACAATCTTATTAGAAATGTATAGTGAAAAGAAATAAGATAATAGAGTATATTCTAAAATGTTATAAACTCTTGTTACTATGTAATAATCGTTAAGGGAATTATATACATATCTTGTAATTATTACAACTATGATTAAAATTGTGATGACTAGTAGGTACAAAAAAAATACCTTTTTATTTTTTGTGTTATTCCTGGATAAAAAGAATAAACAAAATATAAAAGGTAAAATTTCTGTGAAATAAGTAATATATTTTAAAATCTGTAGGATGCCAGTATATTTCTTCAAATATATCTCAAACCTTACTGAAATTAAAATAAAATTAGTACTTTATTAACAAAAACATTCTACTAATAATTCGATAACACCATTAAGCATAAATAAAAATTTTGTGGTTTACGATTTAATTCTGAAGCAAACTTCACCAAAATCGTAAAACTACGCAACAGCCCCATTTTTTAAAAAGTGATTGATATTTAATTAAAACCAGGCCAGTAAAGAATTTTAAAAATCAAGCACGTATTTCAACCCGAATAAATAACGGATTTATACTTCTAAAAATAGTAAATTTACTAGGATGTTATCGTAATAACACTAACGTAATTATACTATTAGCTCGAAAGACTACTTTGTTTGTGGCAGGAAATGGCAATTTAAGTTAAATAAAACGTTCTTTCATACAACAAAGAGGGTATATGATAATTGAATATTGTAACTTGAGATTGTTTTTATACAAAATATGACCAAAATACTATGAGTACTGCTGATTTTATCAAAATTGCCATTGCTGATGATCATAAAATATTCCGGGACGGTATAAAAATGGCTTTAGCTAATAAAACGAACCTGAAAATGCTTTGGGAAGCTGAGGATGGTAAAGATATGATGCACAAGATTGCTATTAAGAAACCCGAAGTATTGCTCATGGACATCCGAATGCCGGAAATAGATGGCATAAATGCTATACAGTTGATAAGAAAGGAATATGAAGACATAAAAATAATTGTGCTTACAATGTATGATGATCAGCAAATGATCAGTAAAATGATGGAAATGGGTGCCAATGCATATCTTACAAAAACCACGGATCCCGAAGAGATTTATGAAGCTATATTGACCTGCATGAATGATGATTTTTATTTTAACGACCTGGTTAATAAAGCTGTCATGGGCAAATTGATGCAAAAGAAAAATGTGCGGCAGCATTACGGTAATAATACACCGGTAAGTTTTAATGAAAAAGAACTCAAAATACTTCAATTACTGTCAGAGGATAAAACAACTGAAGAGATATCAAAAATTATTTTTCTAAGTCCCAGGACTATTGAAACCATCCGCCAGAATATGAAAACAAAAGTTGATGCAAAAACTATTGGAGGGCTAATTATGTATGGTATGCGCAATAAACTTATAGAATAATTAAAAAGAAACGATCCCATTTTTTACTGCATATATTACCAACCCAACCCTGCTTTTTACGTCTAATTTTTCAAAAAGTGTATCCCGGTAGCCATCAATTGCCCGGGGAGTCATTTGCATTTGATGGGCAATTTCTTTATAAGTAAGATCCGTGCTTGCTAGTTTAAGAAAATCAATTTCTACTCCTGTCAACAATGCTTTTTCAATAGAAGATTTGTCGATATGCTTTTTTTGAAACAACGAAGCCAGTTTCCCGGTAGCATTATGTGAATAATAATAACCATTTTCAGCCACAGCCAATAAAGCCATTTTTAATTCGGCAGGATGTATATCTTTTTTCAGAAATCCTTTTACGCCCAATTGCAGTAGTCTGATCATCGCGATCTCAGAATCATACATGGTTAAGATGAGAATTTTCACCTGTGGGTGATGTTCGTGTAACCATTGTACTGTCTCATACCCATCTTTATTCGGCATGTTAAGGTCCAGTAAAATAAGATCCGGGATATGGCCGCTGTTGATTAATGCTATAACTTCTTCGCCATCTCCTGCAACTCCTGAAATAGTACATTCTTCAAATGAGTCCACAAGTGTCGCCAATGAATCACGGAGGAGAATGTGATCATCTGCAAGGAGAATATCATAGGCTTTCTTCTTTATCATATAATGGTATTTTTATTTTTATCGTTGTTCCATCTGCCAGGGTACTTTTGACCTCGCATATTCCATTTAATAATTTTGCACGTTTATCCATATTTATCAGCCCTATACCTTTCTTTTGTTCCATATTATTTGTAAAACCTTTACCGTTGTCTGAGATCAAAAGGTTTACAAAGTCTGAAGCGTAGTCAATAGATATCTTAATGATGCTGGCTGAAGCATGTTTTATAATATTGGTCAGTGCTTCCTGAACGATCCTGAATAATATAAGTTCTCTTTTAGTGTCTAAAAATATAATATCGCCGGTGACGAATAAATTTATCTCATAAACGCCAGTCTTTTCCATTTGGGCCACTTCAAATTCAAGGGCATGGATAAGTCCATTGTTTAATAATATTTCTGAATTCATACTCCTGCTGATATCGCTAAGATCATTAATTGATTCCCCAATCATTTGAATACTTGATTCAACCTGCTTTATTAATTGTTCAGGTTTTTCCAAGGGTAATGTATTTAAATGAAGTTTGGCCAGTGTAAGCTTTTGTCCAATATTGTCATGTATCTCACGAGATATATTTTGAAAAGTTTGTTCTTTTATTTCCAGTTGTGATTGTAACAATTCATTTTCATGTGTAATTCTTAATTGGGTAAGTTCCTTAAAATATATATTCTGCTTTTGTTGGTATTTGTAGATAAATAAAGTGATAAAAGCTACGAGCAGTAAAATTAGTAGAGTGCATATTATAATAAAAATTACAATATCTTCTTTTCCTGTAGTTGGCATAAATATGCTTTTATAAAAAGGATATGCATAATAAGAATTGCAATGTTTGTAGAGGCAAATAGATTACTCATTAAGATAGAATTAAGATTGTTTCTCAAATAATCATGTAGCGAGTATTCAGGTAATGTAAATGCGCTATAGAAAAACAAGCCTGTTATAATCCAAAAAGATGAATCATTTTGTATGGGTATAACGGATTTTCTTTTAAATAAGCTATAAAAATGTATTAAGCAAAAGAAGCATTTCCATAAATTAAAAATGGAATACATTAAAAAAATTGGTCTAGAGAAAATATCTTTATAGTAAAGTATCACAAAGGGAAGTAGAAAAAATAAAAAATTTTTTCTAAAGTAGCTTGGTTTTTTTTCGAACATTGAGAGAAAGAAAAAATTCCAAAAGATTAATTCAAAAGACAATAATAAATTTTGAAGTAGAAAAGAAATATTAGGATTTAAATGTTTCAAGTATGAAATCTGTATTGAGTTTACAGAAATTAATAAACCTAATAATGGACAAAAGTAGAAATGAAAAAGATATTTCTTTTTTGTAATAAAGCTTACATATACTGCCATAATAAAAGAAAGAAGTATTACGAAAGATCCCAAGCAAATTATAATATCATGTAGCGTCATTAATAATGTAAAATATCCCAATCTTTAAATAAATAAGTGCGGTTTCACGCATTTTATTAACGTTTTTTTTCTTATATTCAAAACAGTCTATCAGTATTTTATTATTTAGATTAATTAAGATTAGCATTCTTAAGATATTTATTAAGTAAACATGTATACGCTTTTATAAAAAGCAAGTGCATAATAATTATCGAAATGTTTGTAGAACTGAATAAATTGTTTGAAAGTTCTAGGGGGAGTTGTTTTTTTAAGTAATCATGTAACGAGTATTGTGGCAATGTAATATTGCTAAAGAAAAAAAGGCCAGTAATAATCCAAAATAAAGGTTCTTTTCTAATAAGTAAGTTAGGCTTTGAGTTAAATAAACTATTATAATATACAATACACATAAAACTTTTCCATAGGTTAGAAACTGAGAAAATTAGAAATAAAGGCCTAAAAAAGTTTTCGTAGTAATATAAAATTGCTAAAAATAAAAACAGTAGGAATACAGCTACTTTTAGAATGATTTTTTCCTTCTTGTCTTTTAGTATGAAAACAAAAAAAATATTCCAAAATAATAAATCTAATAAGAACAGTAAATTCTGTAAAAAGAAAAGTACCCTGGAACTAAAAAGATCGAAATAAAAATAAGATAGTGTATTAATCGATATTAGTAAAGCAATCAAAGGACAGAAATAGAAAATCTGCAAATATTTTAACCCTGTCCTTTTCCTCACATAAACAGCCATCACAAAAGAAACAAGGATTGTAAAAGTCCCCAGGCAAATCACAATATCATGTAGCGTAAACATCAACCGCCAAACTATTCTCCTTTTCTATCTTAGTAATAGTAAAATCCCCCATCTTACTATTGTTTTTTTCCTTATTTTATGTTTGCACTGATTTTTCTGGCAACTGCTGGTTTATACGTTACCAGGAACGCAAAAAATCTCCCGGTACCTTGTTTTAAGAGGACTATCCCCTTGTTGCATCGTAAAATCCCCATCGCCAACATAGGGTAATTACACTCGTAATATTTTTTTAAGATAATTTGAACTTGCAACCTTCGTTATAGTGACCAGCGAACCTATCCTAAAAACCACAAAATGCAGAATATGATGCCAGATGCTGATATGAAAGAACCGATCCGGGTAATCATTGCCGACGACCACGTACTATACCGGGCAGGCGTAAAAGCCGCGTTGAGCGCTAAAAAAGATGTGAAAGTAGTTGCCGAAGCCGATAACGGTATGCACCTGCTGAACATGATCAAAATGATCCCGGCAGATGTAATCCTCCTCGACATCCAAATGCCCATTATGGATGGCATTACCACCCTCCCGGAAATTAAAAAGATCTGCCCCGATGCCAAAGTGATCATGCTCACCATGGTGGACGATAACAGCATGATCACAAAGTTGATGGAACTGGGTGCCAACAGTTACCTTACGAAAACAAGTGACAGCGAGATCATTTACGAAGCCATCCGAACCTGCTTCGACCAGGAGTATTATTTCAATGCCCTTACCAATAAAGCGCTCCTTAATAACCTGAAGCAGAAAAATGTGGTTACCCCACAAAAACTCATGCAACAGGAAGCACAGTTGAATGACAAAGAAACTCTTATCCTGAAACTGATGTGCGAGGAAAAAAGTACCAAGGAAATAGCCGATATGGTAGACCTGAGCCCACGTACCGTAGAAGCCATCCGCGATAAACTGAAAGTGAAAACTGGCGCCAAAAGCACCGCCGGCCTCATTATGTATGCAGTAAAGCACAATATACTCAACGAAGAAATTTAATGATATTTTTATAAGGAATTACATCCCTCCCACCGTGGAGGGATTTCTTTTTATATTGCAGCAACATGAAATATTTTATTTACGACGGCAAAGTGTATGCAGGAGAGGTAATGATAGCCGGCCCGGAAAGCCGGGGGCTCCGTTATGGAGATGGTTTATTTGAAACCCTGCGCTATGCAAACAATAAGCTGGCTTTTGCCGATGAACATTTTTCACGGCTTTGGAAGGGCATGCAGGTGCTGGGATTTGAAATACCGAAGCATTTTAATCCCGATAAGTTGCAATCCCTGGTCGCGGAACTATTAATAAAGAACGGGCATAACTTTTCGGCAAGGGTTCGCTTATCGGTATTCCGCGGTGACGGCGGCCTGTACGACCCTGTTGGCAATCAACCGCACTTTACCATTCAAACCTTGGCATTGGAACCTGTTCATGGTCAATGGAACAGCAACGGCCTGGTGGCCGGTATACATGAGGGTGCAAGAAAAAGTTGCGATGTATTGTCCAATCTCAAACACAATAACTTTTTACCCTATATACTCGCAGCGCGGGAAGCAAAGGCGTCAAAGTGGAACGACGCCATCCTGCTTAACCAGCATGGCCGTATATGCGACAGCAGCATTGCCAATGTTTTTTTGATAAAGGAGAATGTTGTTTTCACGCCTGCGCTTGAAGAAGGATGCGTGGCCGGCATAATACGGAAGGTTGTGATACAGGAATTGAGATCACGTTTATATAAAGTAGAAGAAAAAGCGATAACGGTTGATGATCTTTTATCCGCCGACGAGGTCTTTTTGACCAACTCCATTCACCCCATACGCTGGGTAAAAGCAATAAAGGATACCACTTATGGTAATAACCTTACGCAAAAAATTTATTCCGAGCTTATCCAAACCATTTTATAGGCTTTTTGTTTAAAGCTACAAACCTGCCGATGATGGAAGTTAATATTTTCTGGTTTCGCCGCGATCTCCGGCTGGAAGACAATGCCGGCCTCTACTACGCACTGAAAAGCGATAAACCGGTAATACCCATTTTTATTTTTGATACGGAAATATTGAACAAACTGGAAGACAAAGCAGACCGGCGGGTAAGTTTTATACATGAGGCTTTGGAAGATGTGCAGGCGAAACTAATAAAGCTGGATTCATCCCTGCAGGTTTATCATGGTATCCCTTTAGGTATCTTTAAAAAAATTATTACGGAATATAAGGTAGGAACTGTATTCACTAATCATGATTATGAACCTTATGCAAGGCAAAGGGATGAAGCGGTCAATACATACCTGGAACAACAAGGGATAACATTTCATACCTGTAAAGACCAGGTGTTGCTGGAAAAAAACGAGGTATTGAAAGATGATGGAACAGCTTACACGGTATTCACAGCTTACAGCCGGAAATGGAAGGCTGTTTTCAATGATTTTCATTTGAAGCCTTATCCTAGCAATAAATATTTTAAGAATCTTCTCCACCAAAAACCGCTTGCGCTGCCATCGCTTGAAGACACCGGTTTCGAACCGACAAAAAAAGCATTTCCTTCAAAAGCTGTTAAGGAAGACCTTATAAAAGATTACGCCAAAACGCGCGATTATCCAGCTATAAATGGCACTTCCAAAATGGGCGTGCACCTGCGCTTTGGAACGGTAAGCATTCGGCAACTGGCGGCTAAAACAAAAGACCTTTCCGGCACCTATTTAAATGAATTGATCTGGCGGGAATTTTATCACATGATACTCTGGCATTTTCCCCACGTAGGAGAAGGAAAGGCATTTCGCGAAGCGTACGATCATATCGAATGGCGCAGGGACAACGGCGAATTTGAAAAGTGGTGCGAAGGACAAACAGGTTACCCGATCGTGGATGCAGGCATGCGCGAACTCAACGAAACCGGTTTTATGCACAACAGGGTACGGATGATCGTTGCATCTTTTTTGTCGAAACACCTGCTGCTCGACTGGCGCCTGGGCGAAGCATATTTCGCTAAGAAATTACTGGACTTTGACCTGGCAGCTAACAATGGCGGCTGGCAATGGGCTGCCGGCAGCGGATGTGACGCGGCCCCTTATTTCAGGATATTCAATCCTTACCTGCAAACGAAAAAATTTGACCCGGAACTGGCGTACATAAGAAAATGGGTGCCCGAACTGGATAGTTTCGACTACCCGCCACCGATAGTAGAGCATGAGTTTGCAAGAAAACGTTGCCTCGAGGTATATGGTAAAGCGCTGAAAAAAAGCTGATGAATGGTCTATGCTACCCACCAATCCTGCGCCGGGAAATGCACCCCGTTCACATCTTCATAAACATTCATTAAGGTTTGGATGGCAGCCCTGCCTCCCGTTCCCAGGCTGATCGAATAATCATTCACATACAGGTCGATGTGCTTTCGCATTACGTCTTCACTCATCTCCTGCGAATGTTGGCGGATATAATCGTTCAATTGGGGATACCGGTCGAACGCATACACAATACTTTTTTTAATGAGCCCATCAATTGTTGATTGTATCGTTGGCGCTATATCCTTCTTTACTACGATGCCACCCAATGGTATGGCGCTGCCCGTTTGTTTTTCCCAATAATCGCCCAGGTCGGTTATTTTGTGCAGGCCTTTGCCGGCATAAGTAAACCGGTTCTCATGAATGATCACACCGAGGCCTTTTCCTTCCAGCACAAAATTTTCAATCTCGTCGTACCGGAGAAAGATTTTATCTTTCGCTGCAGGATAAGCGAGGGAAAAAAGCAAGTGCGCCGTGGTGTTCTTACCGGGAATGGCAACTGGGTATTCATCAACATTTTTGCCAGCAGTAGTAAAAGAAGGTAAACTGATCAGTAACGGGCCTACACCTCTTCCCAAAGCGCTGCCGCTGTTTAAAACCTTGTAATGTTGCAACACCAGCGGCAACACGCCGTAGCTTAATTTCGTAATGTCGAGCCTGCCTTCAATTGCCCATTGGTTAAGGGTTTGCACATCTTCCAACACCGCATCGAATTGTAAACCGCGGGTATCTATTTTTTTATTGACCAGTGCATCAAAAATAAAAGTATCGTTGGGACAGGGAGAAAAGCCCAGGGTGAATTTGTTCATGTTAGATCTTTGATGATTTGCTGCAGGTTTAAATTCAGGCTTTGTACAGCTTCGCGGAGTTCCCATTTTGTTTTATCTCTTTCGCCTACGTGATTGCTGATGCCCCTTAGCTGCAAAAAAGGAATGTGCTGTTGAAGGCAAACATAATGCAATGCCGCGCCTTCCATACTTTCTACCGCCGCGCCGTATTTGTTTTTTAATAACTCCAGTTGCCGCTGTTCATCCGTTATTTTATTTACGGTGATGCCTTTGCACCTGGGCAACGAAAGCGTTTTTAAAACCGGAGATCCATTTACAAGCCACCCATTTGTAAAAGGGAACTGATCGCGATCTGCAAAGCCCATATCGAAGACCGTTTTCAGGTTGCCGTTCTCTTCAATGGCCAGGTCGGCAAAACAATCGTGTTCGATGATCACGGTTTCGCCTAAGCGCACGGAATTTGTGAAAGTGCCGCCGATGCCGGCCTGGATAATAAGATCGTATTTGTTGTTCCTGAGGCGGTCCATCAATCCATAAACCGTGGCCGGAACGCCCACGCCTGCAATAAGCGTACCTGTTGCCCCGCCTGCATTTAATGTTGGCTGTATCTCCATTTCCGTGGCGGACAATAACAGGATCTTCATGCGGCAAAGTTGAACCTTTTTATTGAAATGCTGTTAATGCCGCTTTAGCGGTTAAATATTACCTTTGCAAAAAAAGGTTTAACATGGTTTATTTGACAAGGGTAGAACACTTCAACGCGGCACACAAGCTTTGGAACCCGGGGTGGAGCGAAGAAAAGAACAAGGAAGTATTTGGTAAATGCGCCAACGAAAACTGGCATGGGCATAACTATGAACTGCACGTTACGATCAAGGGGGAAACGCGGCCCGATACCGGTTTTATCTTCAATGCCAAGCGCCTTAGCGTGATCATCAACGAATATGTATGCGATAAGGCAGATCATAAAAACCTGAACCTGGATGTGGATTTTATGAAAGATAAATTTACAACCGCCGAAAATCTTACGATCGCCATCTGGGATCAATTACAACCGGTATTAAAAGAGGAAGGTGTGGAACTGCACAGTGTGAAGCTGTATGAAACGCCGCGGATATATGTGGAGTATTTCGGATAATCTTAAATTACAATTATGGCTTATAAAAAGATCGAGCAGTACGATGAAGATATAACTGCAGGGTTGATAAAAAATTACAGGGAAGCCATCGGTCTTTTGGGGGAAGATGCAAAACGCGAGGGATTGGAAAAAACACCGGAGCGACTGGCCAAAGCGATGCAATACCTTACGCAGGGTTACCAGGCGGATGCGAATGCCATTTTAAATTCTGCCAAATTCCATGAAGATGTGAGCGAGATGATCATTGTAAAAGACATTGAATTGTACAGTATGTGCGAACACCATATGTTGCCTTTTTACGGAAAAGCCCACGTGGCCTATATTCCCAATGGATGGATCACGGGTTTGAGCAAGATTGCAAGGGTAGTGGATGTGTACAGCCGCCGCCTGCAGGTGCAGGAAAGACTTACACACCAGATATTGAATTCACTTAAAGAAACATTGAACCCGCATGGCGTAGCGGTGGTGATTGAAGCATCGCATCTTTGCATGATGATGCGCGGCGTGCAGAAACAAAATTCCGTGACTACCACATCAGCTTTTGACGGCGAGTTTATGAAGAATGCTACGAGGAGTGAATTTTTAAAACTGATCAGTGCGAAGCTGAACTAGAATATTGAATATTGAATATTGAATATTGAATATTGAATATTGAAAGTAAGTTTACAGCGCAAGGTACCCCTTTATTAAACCAATCATTATGAAACACGCTTACGTATTTCCCGGGCAGGGCTCACAGTTCAGCGGTATGGGAAAACAATTATATGAATTGAACCCGGTTGCCAAACAACTGGTGGAGGAAGCCAACGATATACTGGGTTTTTGCTTGTCGGACATTATGTTTGAAGGAACCGACGAAGCGCTGCGGCGAACCGACGTAACGCAACCGGCCATTTTTTTACATTCCGTGATCGCTTATAAAACAATTCAGGAGGCCATGCCCGACATGGTGGCGGGACATTCACTGGGTGAATTTTCAGCATTGGTGGCCAACAATACCTTGTCTTTTGCAGATGCATTGAAACTGGTATCCATCCGCGCCCGCGCGATGCAGGAAGCCTGCGCCGCACAACCTTCCACGATGGCCGCGGTACTGGCACTGGCGGATGAAAAAGTAGAAGCCATTTGCGCCGAAGTACAAAGCGAGACCGGCGAAATTGTAGTGCCGGCCAATTATAACTGCCCCGGCCAACTCGTGATCAGCGGTTCCATCAAAGGCATTGAAATTGCCTGTGAACGCATGAAAGCCGCCGGTGCAAAAAGAGCATTGGTATTGCCGGTGGGCGGCGCGTTCCATTCGCCCTTGATGCTGCCTGCCAAAGAAAAATTAGCCGCCGCCATCTTATCAACTACTTTCAACACGCCTTCGTGCCCGGTGTACCAGAACGTGGTTGCCACGGCCGTAACCGACCCGGAAGCCATCCAGCAAAATTTGATCGACCAGTTGACAGGCGCTGTTAAATGGACGCAAACCGTACAGGCCATGATCGCCGATGGCGCTACCATCTTTACCGAAGCGGGCCCGGGTAAAGTATTGCAGGGACTGGTGCAAAAGATCAATAAGGAAATGCAGGTGGAAGGCGTAAGCTAAGGCCATTTCACTCCCGGCGATGAGCCGTATTCTTTGAGCGACAGCTCCAATTCTCCCGGCAATGCCTTGTATACTCGCGGCGGGTAGTCAAATACTAAACGCAGTAGCAAATATTCTCCAAGCGACAGCTCCTATACTCCCGGCAACACCTCGAATACTGTTTGCAATGCCTCGTATACTCCCGGCGGGTGGTAGAATACTGAACGCAGTTGCGCGTATTCCCGGGGCGGGCGCAAGTATTCCCGGCGGAGTAGCTCTAATACTCCGGCGAGTGAGGAATATTCTAAACCAAGTAAGGATTATTCCCGGCGGAGTGGTTCCAATACTCAACTGGGTAAGGAATATTCTAAACCAAGTAAGGATTATTCCCGGCGGAGTGGTTACAATACTCAGCCGGGTAAGGAATATTCTCAACCAAATAAGGATTATTCCCGGTGGAGTAGCTCTAACACTCAGTTGAGTAAGGTGTATACGGGCCTATTCAATAAAGTGTGTTATTGGGGTAAAATGCCTGGTAATGTACCCCGGTCAAAGACCGGAAGAATTTATCGGCATCAAGAAACCTGCCTGCGGCAGAATTCTTGCGCCAGTAAGGGAAGTTCACGTGGGAGGGACTCACCCTATGCTGCTGCGGTACATAGAGGAAGATTGCATAGCGGGAACACTTGCAAGTGCGAATATTTGGATTTCGGCTCGTGAGGCACGAGCCGAGGCGTAGGGGTTTTAAAGCTTAACTATGTTGGGCATCATGGCAAGGTTTACAAATTGAAATGAGCCATTCGATTGGTTCTTTCCCGATATTTATTCTTGCATATTTTTTATGATGGACCTGCGTGGCACGCGCCCCACAATGCACACACTGCCAGTTGTCCCGCTTTAGCACTACATAACGCTTGCGTTTCCATGCATCTGATTTAAGATATTCGTTCCTGTAATAGTCGCGCCGGCGTTTACGTTTTATTTCGAAAATGTAACGCTTAAGTATTAGCATGGCAATTGCCATTATGAATATAAATATTGCCTGAAAATTCATGTAATTGTATAACAAGCCCTATGTTCTATAAGTTGTTTGGTGTTTGGCGTGGCGGTACGGTTACCCGCGGGATTAGCGTATCAACGTAACCATGCCCTTCCGCTGTATCAACTTTCCATTGTAATCGATGGCTTCGGCCATCCAGGTGTAGCTGGACATGGCCTGGGGATTGCCGTTGCGCTTTCCGTCCCAACCCCTGCGGGCATCGGTGGTGCTGAATACAAGATTGCCCCAGCGGTCGTACAAACGGAACACGAGTAATTGTTTTGCACCGATTGGCATTGCATGCAGCACATCATTGAGCCCGTCGTTGTTGGGCGTAAAGGCGTTGGGCACATAGATATCCGGCCCCTTATATACTTTTACATTCACCGTATCGGACGACTCGCAACCGATGCGGGTATTGGCCGTAACGATGTACCGGATGTCGCGGTTAAGTACCGCAACAGGATTGGCGATGAGGAAATTGTTTAAACCTGTTGGCGGCGACCAGGTATATTTTACGAAACCTGCGCCGTTCACATCCGTAGCAGATAAATACAATGGTTGATCGATGGCGATGCTGGTGTCGTTGATCGTTTTAACCAATGCAGGCCGGGTAACGGTAATGGTTACCGCGTCTTTTTTCAAAGACGCGCAACCTTTGGCATCTACCACGTGCAATGAATAGGTGAAGGAGCCAGGTAATTTTCTGGCTACCGGGTTGGCCACTTTTACATCCGATAAAAAAGCCGCAGGCGACCAAAGGAAGTCGACCCCGCCGGAACCATTTAACATGATGTCGGCACCATAACAAATGCTGCTGTCCTTACCGGCATTGGCAATGGGTGCGGGGTTTACCCATACGGTTACGGAATCTGTTCTTTTGCAAATACCGGTTGTTGCTTCGAGGTAATATTTGGTTGTGGAAACAGGCGCCGCTACAGGATTGAGCAGCCCGTTGTTATCAAGCCCGGTTGTAGGTGTCCACACAAAAATACTGCCATTGGAAGTGGCCGTAAGCTTTGTATCCTTTCCTTCGCAAATGGTAGGATCGGGTCCTGCATCTGCAACCACAATATTGTTCAGCGGTACGAAAACGGGTTGATTAATGGTACAGCCGTTGCCATCTTTCACGTGAATGGTATAATTGCCATTGGCAAGAAATAAAACAGGGGCCGTTTGAAAATTAATACCATCAGCGGAAAAATTATAAGTTCCATTTCCGCCGCCAGGCGTAACCGTTACTTCTCCATCGGGATTGCCGGAACAGGTTGCAGGTACGATGCCGGTACTCATGGATACATCGGGAAATGCCTGCCCGATACTGACCAGCATACTGTCGACACAGGTGGAAGAAAGATCGATGATCTTTACCGTATAGCTGCCCACGGCCAGGTTGCTAAAAACACCCGTGCTTTGCGGCGTACCATTGTTGATCGAATAGGAAACGGGTGTAAGCCAGCCATCGCCGTCAACGATGATCTCTCCGGTGGTGCCGTTCCTGCAATTCACGTCTTTTTTGGAAACCAGTTTTATTTCTTTCCATTTAATGAAGGCAGAATCGCGCGCATTGCAGTTGCCGATGCTTGCGGTGCAGTAATAAGTTGTTTCATTGTTGACGGGCGTGGCCACGGGATTGGGAATGCCGGTGTTGCTGAGCGTGCTGTTTGCATCCCACTGGTAAGTGGTATAACCGCCGGAAGCCGTTAGCGTAACGGAAGTTTTTTTGCAGATATGAAGCGTGTCGGGTGTGATGCCTAAAATATCATAATCCCTCAACTGCAGCACGGCACTGTCGGTAGGGAGCCCGGAAGCACAACCGGCCAGGGCGTATATCTTTAATATTTCAATGCCTTCGGGCACATTGTCGATGAACGGCAGGAGGTTGATCAATACTTCGTCCTGGGTGGCCGGTATGGTAACGGTTGCCGGTAAAGTTTGTATGTCGATGCCGTTCTGAACGGTTCCGCCGTACGACAGTGAAACCACGAGGGGAAAGCTTTCTATTTTGGGGCGTTTTATTTTTATGGAACCGGGTATGCAACCTTCCACGAGGTAGCTGTTGCCGGTGGGATCAAGTTGAGCCAGGTTGCTGATCTTGATCGCATTTGAACTCAGGCTTTTGGCTTCTAAAAAAACGCCGCTGTCGAGCTGGTCGTCGCCCACATCGGAGATCACGAGTTTTAAATGATATACCTGGCAGGGCTGCACTTTGGCCAGGGCTGTTAACAAGCGCGTATGCCCGTCGTGCGTAAAATTGGTATTGGTCTCGTTGTCCCAGTAATACAGTTGGTTATTGGGACAAGCGCCGCCGGGCACATCGTTCACATTGAAGATGGATACTGGGGTAAACGTGCCCGGGAGCAAGGCAATATTGGTAAGCGCCGGAAAGCCCGGGCCGGATATAAAAAATGCAAAGGCGTCATTAAAATCACATACATAGGCTGGCGTGTATTCTTCCGAACTGAATACGTAATTGAACTTGATGCTGTCGCCGAGCGGAACGAAATCAAATTCCAGTATGCAGGCATCTTCCAGGTCGGTTTTGGGAACGCCGATCGCGTTGGCCAGGTCCCCGTCGCCGGGCAGTCCCCACATATTGCTGGCTATCCTGCCGGTAGCAGGTGTGGCGCCATTGCCATCAACACCAACATTGCCGCCGGCGGCACCAATTGTTTTGGCCCTGCCGTTGGTGAGGACGATGCCGCTGTCGATGCCGATCTTAGTGCCGCTGAGGTTGTTGAAATAGGCGCCCATCAAGGGGTTGCCGGTAAATTGTACATTGCTGATCACTACGCCGTCGCCTACAAGTTTTTGAGCCAGGGCAAGCGCGTTATTTTCAGGCGTTATCACCAACTGGCCGCGCGAAGCGGAAGCAATGGCCAACACGAAAAAGAACAGGAATGCTTTTTTGCAGGAGGATCTCATGACAATTGAACGGTTAGGCCTATAAATGTAATGAAAAACCGGTCAAATAAAAAGGCCGGGAAGCTATTTCCCGGCCCGTTCCTCCTGCATTGTACAGGATCATACGTTTAAAGTACCCAATACCTGGTTCATACTCCGCACAGCATCAGCGCTTTTTGCAAAGGCTGCCTGTTCTTCTTCGTTGAGTTTGTAGTCGATAATTTTTTCCCAGCCGTTCCTGCCGATGATCACGGGAACGCCGATGCAGATGTCTTTCTGGCCGTATTCTCCCTCGAGGCTTACGCAGCAGGTAAATAATTTTTTCTCGTCGCGGATGATGGCTTCCACCAATGCCGCTCCTGCCGCACCGGGTGCATACCAGGCGCTGGTGCCGAGCAAGCCGGTGAGCGTGGCGCCGCCAACCATGGTATCGGCTGCTACTTTTTTAAGGGTTTCCGCATCCAGGTAATTGCTTACGGGTGCGCCCTGGTAAGTGGCCAGCCTGGTTAAAGGGATCATGGTGGTATCGCCGTGGCCGCCTACTACCAGTGCCTGCAGGTCGGTTGCGGGGCAATCGAGGGCGGTGGACAAATAATATTTAAAGCGGCTGCTGTCGAGCGTGCCGCCCATGCCGATGATCCTGTTTTTGGGGAGCCCGCTGGAAGTGAGTGCCAGGTAGGTCATGGTGTCCATCGGGTTGCTGATGACGATGATAATGGCATCGGGTGAATGCTGCAATATATTTTGGGTAACTGTTTTTACGATGCCTGCGTTGATGCCGATGAGTTCTTCGCGCGTCATGCCGGGTTTGCGCGGGATGCCGGACGTGATCACGGCTACATCGGTGCCGGCGGTTTTGCTGTAATCGTTGGTGCAACCGGTGATGCGGGTGTCGAAGCCCAGCAGGGTAGCGGTTTGCATCATGTCGATGGCCTTTCCTTCGGCTACGCCTTCCTTGATGTCGAGCAATACCAGTTCATCGCACAATTCTTTACGGGCAATATTATCGGCGCAGGTTGCTCCTACGGCACCGGCTCCAACTACAGTTACTTTCATTGAAAAAAATATTTATGATGGAAAATGTGATTTGCGGGGCAAAGGTAGGAAAATGCGAATTATGAGTTCGGAATTATGAGTTATGAATGTTGGGAGCTGGCAATTAAATACAGGTGTAGAGAGATTAGAAGGTTTAGTGGTTGAAGGTTGAAGGTTGAAGGTTTGCGGAGCGCAAGGTATAAACAAATCTCCGGCGGCACGGATCAAATCCGGCATCTTAGTATCCAGCATCCAGCTTCAGCATTACTTTAACAATTTGAAAAGTAAGTTCCGCATGGTTTTTACGTTATGGCGGCAAACCTGTTGACTATGAATAAGCCGCTTCAACTGTTGTTGTTGCTTTGTACCCAGTTGTTTTCCGTTGCCCGGGCGCAACCTTCCGAATTCAGCGCTATTTATGAAGCGAATAAACATACCGTAAAGATCAAATGTGAGCCTGCAGGGGGGACTACCGCTTTCGTGATACAGCGGAGTACCGACAACAGGAACTGGCAGGACATTGCTTTGCAACAGATCGGTACCCGGACAACACTTTCATTTACCTGGTATGATAAGAATCCTTCAGCGGGCGAAAATTATTACCGCATTAAATACAGCGGTGACCCTACGGCCAGCGGCTTTTCAAAAACGGTTATGGTGATTGCGAATAAAGAAAAGAACTGGGTAATGTTCCCGGTGCCGGTAAAAGATGTGCTGAACCTGCAGTACCGCGGACTGGCGCGCATTACCGGCGTGATCGGCGTATTCATCCAATCTGAAAGCGGGCGCATATTGCACCGGCTGCGGTGCGCTTCCAATAATTCACTGATACAGGTACCCGTGAGCAACCTCGGCCGCGGTATTTATGATGTGAGGATCGTGATCGAGAACGAGATTGTTTGGAATCAAAGGTTTGTAAAGTGATGCTGGATACTTGATACTTGATGCTGGATAATTGCCTCACCCCCAACCTCCCGAAATGCTTCGGGACAGGCTCTCTCCTGTAGAGAGGGGAGCTAGCGCCATTCGTTCTCATCCGGGTAATAAAAAATGTTTGTTGTTTGGTGTTGGGGAGCCTTATAATAAGAGCTGCATAGTAATTTGTAATTAGTCATCAGTAATTCTATGAAGCAATTCGTGTAATAAAAATTTTTACTTCAAAGCTTCAAGAATTTCTTTCTTTTTCGAACCGCCCTGCAGCAATTTTTTAAAATTACCATCCTTATCGTAAAAGGCGAGTACAGGTATGGTCTTCGGTTGAAAGTAGCCCCCCCAGAAAGATCTTTTATCCCGGCCGATGAAGATGGAAGGATAATTTGCCAGGTTATAGGTTTCGGCAAAGGCTTTTATTTTATCCAGCGTTTCGGTAGTGGCCATTACGAGTTGCGCCGCTTGGGTAACCTCGGGCATCTTTAATAATAACCTTAGCTGGTCTTTACAATGCCCGCATTCGGGATTGAACAACATGATGATGACGGGCTTTTCTTTGGACAGCGCCGTTTGTGTAAAGGCAACAGAATCGATGTTGAGTAAACTGAAAGCCGGTAGTTTTTTTGTTTTGAGGTAAGGTGATACGGGTTCCTGCGCAAGGCTACCAAAGCCTATACCCATCACCGTTAGTAAGATCAATAGTTTTTTCATAATTTATAAGGCGAGGGCAGTTTTAAAGCGTCGGCAATTTCTTTAATGGGCGTTTCGCCGCTGAAGTTGGTGACGAGGTTCCCTTTTTTATCATAAATAAATATCGCGGGAAAGGAGCGCACTTTATAAAAGGTGCCGAAATAATAACCGGGGTCGCGGCCCATGGTAATGTTGGGATGACCGGCAATTTTATACTCTTCATAAAAAGCGCGCAGGAAACGGTATTCCGTTGGCGAAGCCATGATGATCTGCGCTTTTTTAAAAAGGTCGATGTTGGCGGTGAGCATTTTTGTTTCTTCCTGGCAATGCTCACAATCGGGACTGAAGATCATCACGACCGTTGGCTTGTTCTTTTTAAGGTCCTGCCGGGTGAACGTGCTGCTGTCGGGCACTTTGGTGAGTTTGAAAGAAGGCAGGATGGGGAAGCGGAGGTAAAGCGGCGTGGTGCTGTCTGCCTGGCTGAAACCCGCAAACGCGGCAAGGATAAAAACGAAGAGCAGTAACGATCTTTTCAAAACGGTATATTTTTTAAGTAAAACTAAATGGTTTCCATGAAAAACAAATGTTAAGCCAACTGCCCCAGCTGCTCTTTAAAACAAATGACGGGTAGAAGGCCTTTCTTTTTTTAGTTGGTTTATGGATTGACAGCAGTGGGGCATCTTTAGTTAAACCAAACAGCATGCGCCTTTCAATTATATTTTTATTATTTACTCTTTTACAGGGCTGCAATTTTTTCCGGGATCGTTACGAACCGATGATTGCGAAAGATAATTCGGATGAAAAAGAAAAATACAATACGCTGTTTGCATTCGTGGGTGAGAAAATAAGTGTGGACACGATGCCCTACGAGGAAGGCAGCATGGATGCAGGCTTTGTAGCTACCTATAAAATACTGGAGCGGGTGTATGGCCGCTATGAGGCCGATACCATACAATTTTATGCATACGACCATTATGGTACGCCAGGTTTCTCCCGTTTTGAGCATGCCTTGTTGTTCGTTTCAAAAGATGAAGATGGAAGTTTTTACCACGAGAAATACCAGTACTTTGATGTGTACAAAACAACGGACGGTAGATGGGCCGCGCCTTACAATACTTATAAATGGAACACGGATACAAGCATCAGACCCATACCGATCGA
>Ga0247804_10000098_pt1 | contig 43505 bp, 35 predicted proteins | sample UWRJL029104C1_FD_181142 | JGI IMG/M metagenome (GOLD analysis project Ga0247804, IMG submission 181142) | Plant litter microbial communities from Arlington Agricultural Research Station in Wisconsin, United States - UWRJ-L029-104C-1 | ecosystem: Environmental > Terrestrial > Plant litter >... | reverse complement strand
CCACGGCCCTGAACAACGGCCTCAACAACCAGACCTGGAACACGATGGACCTCAACAACGACGGCCGTCCTGACCTTGTCGTCCACAGCCTGGGCACCGGCACCCAGAGTGTCGTGCTCGGTGGGCTGAGCGCCCCGCACTGGGACGTGTACCTTAATGGAGGTCCTTTATCTTCTTCCTACGCTGCTCCCAGAATCGCTTTTCGGGCGTATCCGGTGCCGTTTCAAAATGAGCTAACGCTCGAAACAGATGAACTTGAAGGCCAGTTTTATACCGTGTGGGATTGCCTGGGACGAAATAGGATGCGGACAGCTATTACCTCTTCCCGACAACGCCTGTTTCTGGGAAACTTACCAGCTGGGATGTATATCATCCGGCTTGATGGGCCAAGACCGCAGCAGCTGACCGTAGTGAAACAATGAGCAGGCTACGCCCAATTCACTTGGAGGCGGGACTGGAGCCAGGGCAATTGGACTAAGCCGACGCTCCAGCCGTAGGGCAGGCGGCTCAACAGCACGTCCTGCGCGCGCTGCTCGACTGTGAGCGTCGGGCCACCAAGAGCCAGCAATTCTAGCTTCCCCGCCCGCTGCAGGAACGCCGTGCGCAAGCCCGCCGGCGAAGTACGACGTAAGGCTTGCCAATGGCGGATGGCTGCCTGTAATAATTGGCGGGCTTCGGCTCGGGCGGGCTGGCTCAGCGACAATCGCCGGGGCGGGGCGGGGTCGGTGAGGGGCATGCCGCACAGCAGGCGGGGCAATAGCAGTTCGTGCTCGGAGGCTTGCCGGCGCCCAGTGGCCAGGAAGTGAACCAGGAGTACGGCGGCCGTTCGGGCAGCCTGGCTCACAAATTCTTCCTGAGTATTCAGCCAGCCGCAGGCCGCAAAACAGGCAGGCAGGAACGGATGTAGCAGCACCACGCCAGCATTGGCCACGTAGTGGATGTCGGGCGGGCGGGCAGTGGCCCGCGGCAATGCGGCGTTCAGCGCGACATCTGCGGCGGCCGCTGTAGGCAGCAGATTTGCTATGGCAGCCGCTTGGTCGGCCGGCTGAACAGGGGGGGCTAGCGCCTGCTCAAAAGCCGCCCAACTTAGAGTTGCCGTAGCCGCTTCAGTGAGCAGCGCGGTTGCAACGGCTTCGCCGGAAGCGACTGCTTCTACCCCTTCGCCAGCAGCGGGCACCAGGTGGTCTGGGGCCAGCAGCGCACTTAGCCACTGCCGCAGGCGGGAGCGAGCAGGAGCTCCAGTTGGTGCCAGCACCTGGCATACCCGGGCTACCACCAGCGGCGAAAACTGGCGCACCAGTCGCAAACACCTGATGGAATGCCGCAACTCCTTCCGGAGCTCAGCTATCCAACTGGGCGTCGGGGCGGCTAGCAGCCGCAATAATTCCTGCTCCCAGGCCCGGTGCGGCGTCGGGAGCGTGTAGGAAGCGGGCAATACACCGTGCTGTAAAAAAAAACACCATGCCCGGAACGTCACCTCGTCTGCCGAGCGAAGCGAGGCCGTCCACTCAGTGGCTTCTGGAGATGCTCCGACCGTTAGCAAGGGGGGGGAGGCGGCGGGCAAACGGGTGGTCCCGCCAGCACCAGTTTTTGCCCCCACCGAAGTATTCAATGGCCAGTCAGTTACCTGCCCAGCGGCCCGGGCAGCCCGGGCTACAGCTACTGGCTGACCTGGCGCGGTGGCGGCTTGGGTGGTAGCCTCGCGGGCGGCCGCTACCACCAGGGGCAGCAATAGTGCGGGCAGCCGTGCCGTCAGGTGAGGGCCCAGCGTGTCCTCGCTCAACGTGCCCAGGTCCAGGTGCAGTTGGTCAATGTGCAGATAGCTGTCAGACGGAAGCCCTGCAGTGACCAGCGCCTGGGTTAGAACTGCATCCAGGGCGGCCAGCAGGCCGGGGCTCAGCAGGGCGTGTTCGGTTTGCCGCTGCAGCTCCATGCCCGCCGTTTCGACAGTTGCCGCGGGCAGCCGAAGCCGGAGTCGTTGCTGGACAATGAGGTGCGAAGAAGAATCCATAGACAAGAAAAGGGGCAGCCAGCACCAGTCTGACCACCCCAATTAGTTGGTTGATTAATTGATTGGCAAACTGTTACAAATCAATGTAAGATTCCTTGTAAGGATAGTTGACTCTGAAGCTGTTGAGCTTTGCAACCAATGCCTCTCGGGCTGCTTCAAGGGTCGCTGCGGAGGTGCCAGGAGTACGCTTATACAGCAGCCAATCGTGGTACACTTGTTCAAAATCCGACATTTCTGCTTCGGCGGTTTTGGCGGGCTGGTTGTCTTTCGCCGGTACGTCGTCAACCCAGTAGATACGGGCAAAGATGTGGGCCGGCAGTTCCGTCCGTATCAGGCGTTCGGCATAGGCCCGGTATTCTACCTGCGACGGGTGGAACCGGGCCGTGTAGCCAGGCAGCACAATGCTCAATCGGAAGCTATAGGGGTCGCGCGGCTCCGCGACGCGCGGGTACGCCGTTTCGGAGCCGACCACCGGGTTTGTAGCAGCCGGAAGGATATCGGGCGTCAGGCCGAGCGGCCCATCCTGAAGGGGACGTAGGAGGCTATGCTCCACAACGAACATCACCTCTTCTTCTGCCTGCAAAGCGGCGACGGTTTCCCGCAGGGCCGCCTCAGCTTCCTCGTGGGTCTTGTATAGTGTGGTGCTAACCACCTCTAAGGAATCGGAGGCACTAAAAAGCTGCTGGCTAGGCAGGCCAAACACATACTGTGGCTCGAGACCATCCACAAAAAAGTAATAAGGTTCGCCGTCAGGCAAAATCACGCTGTTCGTGTCTTTAATCACCCAGTTGTTGAAGACACGGCCCAGCTCGCGCGACTTCTTGGCACCTTGCCGGGTAGCCTGCTCCTGGGTGCTGCTGCCGGGGGCGAAGTAGGATTTGGCAATCTGTCGAACGTAGGTCTGGGCGGGACGGTCGGGGTGGTGCAGCACATAGCGGAGGTGGCTGCCGTTGCCGGTCAGGTAATGGCCGTAGGTGTTGGGCACTTTCGCTAACGTCGTCCAGCGGGCCCGGAAGTTGGGAATACCAGCCAGCAAGCCGAAACGCCGCACGATGCCAGAGATGTTTTCGAAGGCGAACTTATCGTTTTGCTCTGACGGCGAAGGCGGGGCTACGTTGGAGACGGGGGCATCGCCCCCGGTTTCCACAAAGTCATCACCGGTTTGCGTGGCGCTGCCGCCGCCCGCCCCGCCCGAACTCGGGGGAGCCACGTCATCGTCGTCACCCATCCACGAGGGCAAGTCGTAGCGGAAAGCATGCGAAGGAGCGAAGCGGGTAAGGTTGGCTGCCAGCGCCGCCCGTTGGGCCAGTACCTGGCTAGTGGCAGCAGGCCCCCAGGGCGTGTACCGCAACCGTTCGTGTTCGGCGGGGTTTTCGGCGAAGCGGGCCAGCAGGTGGTCCAGGAAACGTATTTTACGCGCTGCCCCGGCCGGCGCCCCACCCGCGTTCTGGGTAGGGTCGGCGAGCCAGTTCGTATCGTTCAGCAGAGCGGCATTCTGGTAGAGCGGGTCCTGGGTAGGCAGGTTCGCGGCGGGTAGCGCTTGGCCGAAATACGTAGCTTTCTGCGCATCGGAGGGCGTCAGCAGCGCGTGCGCGTGCTGCAGCTGCTGGAGGAAGTTAGTCAGTAGCTGGTCAAAAATCAACAGGTAAGCCTGCAACTGGCGCGCCAGATGGCGGCGCTCGACGGAGGCGTTAGCGGGCAGACCGGCGGGGGCCACGCCATAGGTCGCAGGCAGGTCCAGGGCGAGGGGCCGGTAAGTGGTCAGGTCGTGGGGCGTGCCCGGCGGGGGGGCCAGCAGGCTCACCGTTTTTTGCTGGGTGTGGACGCGCTCGGCGCGGAGTTGCGTGTAGCGCTCCTTCACCAGCGCGGCGTCCGGGATAACCTGCGTACGATTCTGGAAGACAGCCGGCCGCTCGGCCGTTGGCGTACTGTGAATCAGTTTAAATATGCTGTCTGAAATGTATTCGTCTTCGGTGTCCGGATTGATGACATTGCTGAGCTGCCAGGGTTCGCCGTTGAGCGAAAGGCTGCGGACGGCAATAACGCCCGGCACGGCCAGTACCACGCTCATCACGTCGGATACGTACACGGTGCTACGGTAGTCGCTGGCCTGCACGTCGCTGGGACGGGTGAAGCCCCGTGTCGGCAGCGGCCCTTCCAAGAGCTCTTCCACCGGAATAGGCTGGCCGTCGGCATCGGTCATGGCCAGGAGTTCTTCCAGGGAGTAGCGCGGCACGGCCGGCGCCAGATACTGCTCGACAGCCAGTAGTACCGCCGCCTCCACTTCCACCGGGTCGGCTTCAGGAGAAATGTCGATGCTGGTTTCCATGGAAACGTTGAATGTGCCGGCGGATGCGTCCGCAACGCTCAGGCAGTCCTCTCCCAGATTACGGTAGCTGCGGTAGCGTTCGAATACCCTGGCGCGGATGTCAGCATGGATGGTATTCCGTTGCTGAAGGGTCGGGGTGGCATTGGGCGTTCCGGCCGATATCATCAGCTGCTTTAATTCTGCCTCTACCCAGTCCTGGTCGATTTCGACGGTAATTATGTATAAGCCCTGCTGCGATACCCGGTAAGCTCCCTGCGCCAGATTCTGGGAACCCAGACTCGTCGATTCATTGCGAACCCACTCGTACGGTTTTTTGTCGATTGGAGGCTGTATTCCTGTAGGTAAGCCACTAGATACAAGATTGCTGCCGTTAACCGGGAGCAGCCAGGCATTGCGGACTCCGGCCACATCCAGCAGCAGCCGGCGGTAGTCCATCACCGTTATCGGGTGCGTTGTCAGGGCGGTATTGGCCGTCGTAAAGGCCGCTACCAACGCAGCGTCGGAGGGCAAGGCCGAGCGCAGCACGTCGGCCACGGGCAGGGCCGTGCGGGCGCTCAGGTCGGTGATGGCATAACAGAGCAGTTCCAGTAGCGTGATGCCTGGGTCGTGCTCATTGTAGTCAGTCCAGGTATCGTGGGCATACTGCTCCACGTAGGCCAGGCCGGCCGTACGGAGGGCACTCCAGTCGGAGGCTGTCCACTGCGGCGGGGCGTTGGAAATAGTAAGGCTGGGAACGAAGGAAGTCATGCGAAAAGCAAAGAAATGGTAGTAAGCCAGTGAAATAATACCGAAGCCTATAGCCTTACCCTACGTGGGTAAAATCGTGAGACGGAGCCGATGTGAGCAGCGACATTTCCGACGAGGCATTCAGCGAGTAACCGCTTGTGAGGGTGCCACCCGTCGCCTTTTTGTGTTGCAGGCTGATGCTGGTGACATAATCCACGTAAGGTTGGGCCTCGATGAAAGCCAGCACGGAACTGGCGTGCAGCTGCCGGCCACGATTGGGTTGTGTGCTGCCCTGGGCGCCCCAGGGCGAGAGGAAGGCGCGCAGGGCCTGGTTGAGGGTTGCCTTATTCAGCGCCGCTGAACGACCAGGGCGGAATGCCACCGAGGAAATCACCTTCACCGTGTCGTAGAGCGGGTTTATTACCTGAAGCTTCACCTGGGGGCTACTGCGTTCCTGCAGAAAGTGGGTGATAGCAGCCAGCGTGGCCGCATCGACTTTGGGCATTAGCTGCACCGGGTCGGTGGCCGCTCCCTGGCCTGCCAGCACCACCAGCGTTACCCAGCCGGGCACCAGTTCCAGCAGCTTGGGCACGGTTGTCGGCGCCGTGCGCGGGTCGAGGCGGGTGTGGGGCAGGCAGCGCACCTGCTGGAGCACGGGAAACTGTTCCAACACCAGATGCTCGTAGTCCCACAGGCTCACGGCGCGCTGCTTGTGGCGCAGCCGCTCGCTTACACGCCGGTAAAATGCCGCATCCGTTTCCTGGGGCTGCCCCCCGAAAGAAGCATATGGCTGTAGCACACCCTTCAGCCCGGCGGGGGCCTGCTGGACACGGGCAATGGTGCCGGCGGGCAGAGCCTGGGTGTAGTGGGCAGGGTCGTTGTTGCTATCGGTGAAGTACGCCCGCACCGCCTGCGGATGCACGCCCAGCAGGCGCGCCACACTGTCGGGCGGGGCTGGCTGCGCCGGGGCCGGGGCAATCGGAATGGTGAACAATTCGGCCCGCAACCAGGTGATACCATTGTCCAGCAACGTATTGTTGCTGGTTGTTTCAGGGGGCAGGCTAAATTCGATAATGCCTGATACCCGTAAGCTGTCAGTCTGGTCGTTGGGCGTATAAACGCCTTCCAGCCGACGCCACTGATTGTGGGTGAGTACGCTCCAGCGCACCTCCACGGCAGGGCGGTCGGTATTGGCACTGCTTGCGGCCAGCTGAAACAGCACGGGCACGGTGGTATCCGGCACGGCATCGCGCAGGCCCACCAGCAATGTTCCGCCCGGCGTAATAGGCGTCACCAGGCGCACCTCATCGCGTGCGGTTCCCAGAAAGCTCAGTGGCTGGTGCAGTTGGGCATGCTCCTCGGCCCATCCAAAGGGACCTTGGTGGAGCAACTGCACACTACGCTGCGTAAATTTTGCCGCCGACACGCCACTGGTCCCGCCCAACCGCACCTCATCGGTACTCGCCGTGTAGTTTAACACCAGTGCCTCGGCCAGCGGGGTGTAAGGCGCGTTCGGTATCGGTTTGCTTGTCCCTTCAGTTGTAGCCGCCTTGGCCAGTAACGTTGGATACTGACTGTGCCCGAAATCGCGGCCCAGGTACACGGCCAGCAGGTGTTCGCCGGCGGGGCGGGGCGTGGGGCGGTTGGGTAGCTGCAGCTGGGCAGTAGTGGGCACCAGGCTATTGCCTTGCTGATGCGAAGTGCCGTAGCTGGTAGTGGTGCTGACTGCCGGCGCCAGGGGCGTAGACGGGGTAGGGGCAGTTACTGCTAGGCCAGGCTGCTCTTGCTGCTTATACCAAAAGCCCAGCGTTTGCTCAGAGAAGTCATCAACTCTAAAGAGCGCTCGTGAAGCCTCCTCTGCGGCCATATTATAGTTGTTGATAACCAGCTTAATAGGCACCTCATCATACTGATAACGGTCGTAATGTAAGTACTCGCTATCTTCCTTGATAAAACTGGCCCACCGCGGGGCCGCTTCTCCATAGAGGCTGTAGTGGTCGTCAAAATCTGGAACGCCCACCCAGTTAGTAACGCCTACGTTGAGTGAAGTCAGGGCTTTGGCGGCTGCTTCGGGGCAATCGATGTAGAAGCCGGTACCTGGCTCCGGAGTCGGACCAAAAGGCTGGAAGGGCTTGTCGCTGGGGAGGCGGCCATAGTCATTGCTGAGCTCGATGCCCTGCTGTAAGCCTTCGACGGTCACCGTCATCCGAACGGTCTCTACCTCAATGTCCCGCACCCGTTCGTACGAGCCCGGCGGCAGCAGCAGCCGTAGCACCGGGGATTCCGTGACGTACCCCCCGTCATGAACGGCCGGGTTGTAATTCACTATCGGCGGAGCCTCGGCGGAAAGACTGACCGAGAACGACATATAATTTCCATCAAGGTCCAGATAAGCCGGTGGAAGTTCCAGCCAGCCATCAGGCGCGCTTACCTGTACCCTGAGCGGAATTCCGGGAGCAGTCGCCGTGTACTCTTTCATGTAGTTACACAGCACTACCCCTATCGTGCGCTGCCCCCCGGCCAGGCGCAGAATGGGAGCCGCCAGGGCAAAGCCCACCTGGGCCACCGGCCAGGCGAGCCCGGTGCCCGTGGAGTGAGGCGGCTCGAAGCCACTCCACGATGGGTCATCGGACGGTAGGGCGGCGGCCACTCCGTCGGCGGTGTTCACGACCGGAGCAAAGTATACGCTCCCGCCATTGTTCGGATGGGTATAGCCAGCGAGCTTGGTGTAGGTGGCGCGCAGGTGCGCCAGGCTGGCGCGGTTCAGCAGCTGGTCGGCTACCGTCCGGTAGAGCAGGGGCTGCTCGGTAGCATCTGTTCCGGCATCGAAGGTAGTGCCGGCTGGCACTACCAGCTCGGCCACGCCCCGGGCCAGCTCCATCGTCAGATGTACCTGGTCGACCTTGGCGGGCCGATGCTGGAGCCGCAGCACCTCCTGGTAGTAATAGTCGAGGTGACGCTTCGTAAACGCATTCAGCTGCTCCTGCGCCAAGCCAAACAGCTTCAGAAAAGCCAGGAATAGCGCAAAGTGCGGAGGATTGTCGGCCCGTTGCTGGGCGGCACTCAGCGGCGCGGCATCAAGGTGCGGCAGCAGTTGCGACCACGTCTGCTGGTCTGGAGCGGCAGCATCTGCCGGATAAAACTGAAGCTGCTTGGCATACGCTGCCGCAAAGGCCAGCAGTTCGGCCTCGCTTCGCTCGTCGAGGCGAGCATAGGCGGGGTCAAGGGCTGGTTGCTGGCGCTGCGATTGGCGCAACCCGTCGCGGCGCAGGGGCGTAGTGCTCGGGTAAAAAAAATTGGTCGTCTGAGACATAATCGAAACGGTTTGGCAGCGAAAGCAGGAAATGAGCGACGATAAGGATTAGGCAGCCGCTGGCGTAGTGTTCAGCTCCGAGCCCTCCTGCAAGTAGAAAGGATACACGTAGTTGTGGCGGGCATTGGTGCTGCGTACCTGGTAGAGCAAGTCTATCAGCACCATAGCGGGCTCGTCTTCCGAGGGGCTCACTGTCACCTCCACCACATTGATGCGGGGCTCATGGTCGAGCACGGCCAGAGTTACCAGGTGCTGCAATTGGGCTTCCAGTCCGGCATCGAAGGCCTCAAAGACTTTCTGGTGCAGCTCCGTGCCATAGTCAGGCAGCATCACGCGCTCACCCAAATGAGTGGTAAACAGAATGTAAAGGCTTTGGTCGATGTCTGTCAGGCCGGTCACGATTTCTACGCCGCCATCGGCAGGAAGCTGGTTTGCGGCGGGGGCAAGCGTGGGTGCCCGAAAGCGGGGTGGAAAGCTCCAGCCGCGGCCGATATAATTGTTTTCTAAGGCCATGAGAACTAAAAAGCAACGAAGTGAGAAATTCTGGCGGCCCTCAGCCAATGAGCACCGTGGGCAGTCCGGCGGCTATCTTGCCGCCATGGGCGGTGGTATCGCCCAGGCGGGCCGCCGGAGCGCCGGCAATGAGCACCGTGGCCGAGCCCACGGCGATGGAATCGGGCGGGCCGCTACACACGGCCTGGTCGCCCACGCGGGCGGCCGGCTGGCCGCCCAGCAGCACCGTCGCCGCTCCCGGCCCGCTGATGGGGCCGCCCACATGCGGGACGTTGCCAGTGAGCATCGGGCACACATGCATGTCGGAAAGGCGGGCGGCGGGCTGTCCCATAGCGCTGAAAGTTGAAAATGTGAAAGAAAACCCGGGCCTGGGGCCAACGCTGCCGCCGCGCAGGGCCTGCGGCAATGAGAGTGGGTGCGGCGTCTGGCCCGTGGGCGGGAGCTGCGCGGCCCCAGGAACCGGGTAAGGCGGTGTTGAGGGTGGTTAGTTAATCATGACCGTGGCGCCCTTGAGCACGGCGGTGGCGCTGCTGCTGAACTCGGCCCCGCCCGAGCCGCTGGCCTTGAGCTGGGCTTGGGCCGTGAGGGTCACGTTCTGGCCGTCGAGGGTGGTGTCGGTGCCACCTTTCAGGGTTAGGGCCTTGCTGCTTTCCAGGCTGATGCCAGCGTCGCTGAGCACGATTTTGTTGCCGTTCTGGTCCTGCAGGGTCAGGCTTTTGGCGTCGTCGTCGAGGCAGAACAGGCCGCCACCGGGCGTACTCAGCGTCAGGGTCTTCTTCTCATCGTCGAAGACTACCTGCAGCTTGCTGCGCGACACAAACCCTTTCAGGGGGTTGGCATCGTCGGTTTTGAAGGGCGCCGGCACGGGGTGCCGGCTGCCGTGCAGCGCCCCCAGCACAATGGCCTCGCGGGGGTCGCCGTGCAGGAAGCCCACCACCACTTCGTCGCCCACTTCGGGGCGGAAGAAGAAGCCGCGCTCCTTGCCGGCATCCAGGCTCACGAGGCGGGCCCGGGTGCCGTCGGCGGTGGGGTCGACCAGCGGCAGGCGCACGGCAATGCGCTCCTCGCCGGCTTCGTCGCCGGCCAGGGCCGTTACCACCCCGATTTGCAGGCCCTGCACGCCGGCCACCAGGCCCGCCGCCGGGGGCGGACTCAGTGGCGCGGCCCCGTTTTCGGGTACGGCGGGCGTCTGGGCCCGCGGGGCCAGGCCCAGCTGCGCGTCGGTCCGCCAGGTGCCGTGCTCGAGGCGGTGGCTAACGCCCGTCACGTAGGCTTTGCCGGTGAAGTGCTTGCCCAGGCCGCTGAGCTCGATGATGGTACCGGGCTTCACAGCCGCATTGCCATCGAACTGCACCCGGCCCCGGATTTTAGCCATTCGGTGGCGCAGCAGGGCGGCATCGGCCCAGGCCTGCAGCTCGGCGGCGGGCAGCGGCCCGTCGTAGTACAGCGTGTGGTTCTGGCCCAGGGCCCCGGCCAGCTTGCGGGCCGACACGTCGCCGAAGCTGTCGGTGGGCGGCTCGGCCGCCTTCACCTCGGTGGGCTTGCCGTCGGCGAGGTCCCAGGCCGTGGCTTTCAGGCTGCTGGCCTGGTCGCGGGCGTCCATCTCGGCATCGAATGAATAGAGCGTGGCGCCGTATTGCAGGGCCAGCACGGCGGGCTGGCTGAGCTCAGGCTTGGTCAGGGTGAGCTTGCCATTGTCGAGCAGGCAGAGCAGGCCGTTGGCCGCCGCCCGCAGGCGCAGAAAGTCCCAGTCGGTGGCGTCGTATTGCAGCAGCTCGGGGTGCTTGATGCTGGTGGGGCTGGCCTTCACGCTCAGGCCGTCATAGTCGCTCACGATGGTCTGGGCCACCTGGCTGTCGGTCTGCTTGCTGAAATATCGCCGGCGCGTGGCCAGCGTGGTTTTCACGAAGGCATCCTTGGCCGTTATCACCAGGCGACTGCTGCCCCCGGGGTGGCCTTCGATGGCGTGTTTCACCACCAGGCCTTTGAAGATGGATTTCTCGGCCCGGCCCATGTAGCCAGCCGTGATTTCGAGCGTAGCGCCGGGCACAAACAAGCTCAGCTCGCTCAGGGCAAACGTTGATTTGGCTGCGTTGCCGTCCTGCAGCACTACGTGCGCAGTCGAGATACGATTGACCTCGTGCTGCACCCGTAACGACAAGACGGGATGCTTGCGGGCCAGCGCCTGGCCATCGACCTTGACGGTGAAAATGGGCTGATTGGCAGGGCCGTCGGTGCCGGGGCGGCGGGAGGGAAGCGAGAGAGGCATACGAAGCAGACGGTCAGAAAAAAAAACAGCGAAAAGACGGGCAGTAAGCTGCTTACACTTCGGCCGGCACCAAGGGCGGAAACACCAGCTCCTGGCCGGGGCGCAGGCTGCGGAAGTTGGTCAGACTGTTGGCCTGGGCCACCTTCACGTAGAGGGTCGGGTCACCGTATATCTCGTGGCAGAGCAGCGGCAGCGTGTCGCCGGCGCGCACGGTGCGCACGTGGGTCAGGTCGGCCGACATGGCGTTGGCCAGGCGGGTTAGTAAGGTGTTCGACAGGGCTTCGGAGAATGCCACCTTGACCGAAGCCCGCAGCGGCACCCCCTCGGGGCTGAAGAGCTTGTAGGAGGTGCTCATGGTTTCGAGCTTGGCCTGAAACACCAAAGAGCCCCATTGAATCATAACAAAAGGCGATTCGTGACTGTCGCCCACGTAGGTATACACCGTGCGTTTGAAGAGCTCCAGCTGAGCCGCCACGCCGGTGCGGCCGGCCAGGTCTTTGGGCGAAGGCCCATCGGGGCTGGCCAGGGCGCCAGTGGCATCAAAAATCACTTCGAAGCTCAGCTTGCGCGGCCGCATGTAAGCCACCCGGGGCGGGTCACCGGTGGTCCCAATCGCCGGGTCCTTAGCGAGGACCACCTGGTGGTCGATGGTATAGCTTTCGGGGTTTACCTGGGCCAGGTAAAAAAAGCCCGTGGGCTTTTTGAAGTCGATATCACTAAACCCAATAAGCTTGAATTTGAGCAGCGCGCCGAGCATGAGTGAAAGGGAAGAAAACGAGAGAGAAAAAAGAAGGCAGCGGGCTAGCGCTCGGCTTGCTCGCGCAGCACGGCCAGCACCTGCTCCACGCAGGCCTGCACCAGCCGGGGCAGGGGGCCGGCCGGGTCGTCGGAGGAGGCCAGAGCCTCCCCCGACGCCAGGTCGTTGCCCGGGGCCAGGGCCGCCGTAGTATCCACGGCGGCGGTAATCACCAGTTCTTTGATAACGACGGGCATGGCCAGGGAAAAAAAATGAGAAAAAGCGAGAGTTACGGGCGCACGGCGCGTACGTGGCGGTACGAAAGGGTCAGGGTTTCCAGGGCGATGCTGCTCTGCTCGGCGTTGAAGGCCCCCACATCCCACTTGCGGGGAAGTACGTGGGCGACGTGCCAGGCCAGCAGCGGCTGGTGCTGCTCGTTGAGCAGCGTCACGACCAGGTTGATGGGCTGAAAACGAAAATTTTCGAACGCATCCTGAGCCCAGCGGTACACGCCTGAGTCGGTCAGCAGGGCTCGCTTGAGCACCAGCTCGCTGGCCTGGGCCCGGGTGGGCAGCTGGTGCGCGAAGCGGTTTTCACCACCTTCGCGCACCGTTTCGTACTGCATTTCAGTGTTCAGGCCGCTCACTTCCTGGAAGCGCACGTCCTGCGCCGGGAGCCCGCGCATTTCGAATACCACCCGGAAGTGAAACCCGGGGGGCGGATACAGCGGGCCACTCATGGCTTAGTCGCCGTTTTGAATGGTGAGGCCTTCGTGCACCAGCTCGATGCTTTCGATGAGCACCTCGTTGGCGTCCGACTTCAGGTCGCCCGACTGCACCTTGTTGGGCCAGGCTTGCTTCACCTTCCACACCACCACCGGCTCATGCTTCTCGTTGAGCAGGCTGATGACCAGGTCGCGGCGCTCGATGGTATTCAGGGCCACCGTATTCCACCACTTGTAGAAGTCGTTGTCGCCCTTGAAGGCGCCACGCTTCAGCGTGATGTTGGTGAATTTTTGCATGCCCGGCATCTTGATTTTGTGGAATTCGGGCGAGGCGCCATCGCGGTATTCGATGACGTCGGTTTCGGTGTTGAGGCCGGATACTTCGGTGAAACTCACCTTGGCTCCGCCCCAGTCCACCTGAAAGTGGAACTTGGGAAGTGGGTAATTGGCCATAACGAAAAAGGCTGGGTCTAAGGGTTAAAAAAGTGAAAGGTTGTGGAGCTTAGGCTTGCTGCATCTTGTGCGAGAAGCGCAGCACGATGAACTCAGCCGGGCGCACCACGGCCATGCCGATTTCGATAATCATGAAGCCGTCGAGCACGTCCTGCGGGGTCATGGTCTGGCCCAGGCCCACGCGCACGAAGAAGGCGTTGTCGGGCTTGGCACCGGCCAGGGCGCCGGCGCGCCACTGCAGGGTCAGGAAGTTTTCAATCATGGTGCGCAGGCGCACCCAGGTGTTGGCGTCGTTGGCTTCGAAGACGAACTGCGCCGTGGCCTTCTTGATGGACTCCTCGGCCATGATGAAGAAGCGCCGAACCGACACGTAGCGCCACTCCTGGTCGGAGCCGGCCAGGGTGCGGGCACCCCACACCAGCGTGCCCTTGCCGCTGAAGGAACGAATGGCGTTGATGGATTTGCCGCTGCCGTCGGCGGCGACGTTCAGGTTGTCTTGCTCCGAATCGGTGATGGCCATAACCGGCGCTGACACGTAGTTCAGGCTCACGTTGGCTGGCGATTTCCAGACCCCGCGCTCGCTGTCCGTGCGGGCATATACGCCTGCGATAGCACCGCTGGGCGGCAATACGATGGCTTGGGTTTCGGCGGCGCTGGCGATAGCCGAGTAGAGCGGGGACTTGCTGCGCAGGTCGGCATCAGCATTTTTCATGCGCGTATTCACCTGCTCATTGAAATTGGCGATGAAAGCAGCCACCCGATTGTAAATAATATTCGGGTTCTTAGTGACCGAGTAGTTCGTGACGTCGTTCACATCGGCAAGCAGCGTCGTGTAAGCCGAACTGGTGTAGTAGCTGCTGTAGGCAGAAGCGAGCGCAGTATCCTGAAATACATAGTTCACCGGGCTGCCTGCGCTGTTGTAGAACGCCTTCAGCAGGTTCTGCAAGGCCGTCTGTTTGGCCGAATCGGTGGCGGCACTGCTGAACGCGGCATAGTTGTCATCCGTCAGCTGCCGCGTGGTCATAGCCGTCAGGTCAGTCTTCACGTTGTTGATGGCCGTTACGGCAGCCGTGGCGTCGGGCCCGGAGCTGAGGAGGGTAGTCAGTGCTGACGAACTGAGCGGAACCAGGTTCTGCTTTACCGTCAGGTTCGGATAAGTGACAGATAGCGGAAGCGTAGTTTGCAGGTAGGGGTAGTAAGCAGCACCATAATTCAGGGCGTTCATACCAACTCCGGTGCGGAATTCAGTGGCAGAGTCGATGATACCCGCGCTGGTCATTACGACGTCCAGGATAGCAAACCGGTCCTGCATGACTTTGCAGTGGTCCAGCAGTTTCGTATGAACGTTTTTCGCATTGGCGCCCAGACGTACGGCATCGGGGGCAATGAGCAGTGTCGGCTCGTCGTAGCGGCGCAGAGCTGCCAAGCCCGCATCATAGGAAGAGGCGGTAAGCGTTTCCGTAGTCGGGCCAGTCGAAACGATGTAGCACTTCTCACCCCCGTTCCCAAAATACATCAGCAAGCTGTCGTGCATATACTGGGCGGAAGAACTGTCTTGCACTACATTGGTAACCGTGTTGCGCTCGTCTAGCGTCACAGTTACTTTGCGTTTGGGAGCACCACCAAAAAGGCGGCGATACTCTGCCATTGAGCCGATGCGCGTGGGCGTATTCAGCGTTACAGAAGTCGACAATTCCGTCGGGCCGATGAAGGCCGGGATTGCCGTATCGACCTGTGCCACGGAGGGCGGAAACAGCGACATTTCGTCGATGTAGACACCGGGGGTTTTCACGGTGCCGAAGTTCAAAGTAGCCATGAGCTAGGGGTTGGGTTGAAGGTGAAAAAAAAGTAGGTTAGTAGATGTAGGATTCGAAGTGCCGGGGGGCGTTGGGGTCAGAATTGTTGGGGTCATCCTTGACGTAGAAAGTGTTGGCAGGCGTAGCCGGGGGCAGTGTGCCGTTCAGCGTGTTAGGGTTATGGTAGAGCAGGGGATACGACTGGCCGCCCAGCGACTGGTATTGCGGATTGTGGCCTTTGTATAGCCAGTAGCTGGCGCGAGTATCGTAGTATGCTTCGTACAACAGTGGCTGCTTCGTGAGTTGGCTGCTGTTAGGCAAGTAGTAGGAGGGCGAATTCTGGTGTGTTATGGTAAGCCTTTGGAACGGTAATGGCTCCGGACCCTGCCATGGTAGGACTGAAATACTTGAAAATGCAGAAAAGTATAAATGCTTTTTGGCTGAGGGCAGATAGAAAAATGAGCTGGAGGACAGGACATAACAACGTCCTTTAGGGTAGGTGTCAGATGGTTGTTGTTGTTTCAGACTACCGTGGTCGACTAAGGATGTATAAATTGTAAACAGGGGGTCAACCGTATAAAACAGGAAGTTGAAGGAGGTGCCAAGCTCCACTTTTACATCTGCCAGTGTGTTCAGAGTAGGGGGCATGCCCGTCAGTACATCGGAGGCTGGCCCGACTATGCGGAAGCCGGTAGATGTAAGCTGGAATTGTAGGCGATGCTGACTCATAAGGACCTGGGTGGCGGTATCGGGCACGATGCGCAGAAACTGACGCACATCGTAGCGCTTGAGGAGAGCTTGAGCCAACGGGTCATTTGGGTATGAGTTAGCGTAATCCAGAGAGTCATCTGCCAGGACGATACCGAGAAAGTAACTATGCCACAGCTTGAATTCGAATAATGTGTAAAACGATTTTTCAAATACTTCGCTTTTCATGCTTACTGGTCAGGCTAAGCTACCGTCGGCACTTGCGCGCCGGGTTGCGTTTCAAGTTGGATAATGGGGCTGGTGCTCGGGACCTTACTCTTCGCCCAGATGCACTTTGCGGCGAGTGCCAGGACATTCAGACAACTCAGTAGATGTAGGATTCGTAGTGCCCCGGGGCATAGGGGGAATTGTCGTTAGGGTTGTCTTTGACGTAGAGCGTATTGGTCAGAGTAGGATAGGGCAGCCCGTTGGGCAGCGGAACCCCGCAGTGATAGCGCAGGGCAGCATCACCCGATTTAGGGCCATCAAAGGAGCGAGCGCCCTTGTACACCCACCTGGTCATACCCTCACTGAATACCGTTTTATACCGAATGGGCTGCGGATATGGTCGGTAAGTCCCTGTTTGGTAAAATGGAATGTCTGCGCGATGCGCGATGGTGAGTGATAAAAGCGGCGCAGCTTCTGGCCCGGTCCAGTCAACGGGCATTATTGACTCCAGCTGACCAAATGGTGTATTGTTGAAACTTCTTGTACTATCAAGATAATAAAAAGAAGAAGAATTTATCTTAAAATACATTCCTTTTGGACTGCCCGCCGATGGCTTCAAGAATGCTGGTATTGCGGGTGGTAGGCCACTATATTGGAAAAAAAATGGGTCGGTTACATACCATAAGAAAGTGAAGCTGGTGCCCACCGCAACTGGTACTAGCGCCACCAACTCGTCGATGCTACCATCTGCGCGTCGGATGTCGGTGACCTCGGCCACCACCCGAAACCCAGTGGCCGTGACCTCAAAACGCAGGTGGTGCTGGTCCAGTATTGCCTGTGTGGCAGTGTCCGGCACGATGCGTAAGAACCGTTGCGCATTGTAGGCCCTACTTAAGGCCGCGTAAGCGTTATTGGCGCCGGTTTCTATGTATTGTGACAAATCAATAACTCCACCATCACTTTTCATGATTGATGTGAAATATCGATGGAAGACAGGCATTTCCAAGACAGAACGGTATGCCTTTCGGGTAATTTCCTTTTTCATTTGTCGAACAAGGATTTAGGCTGCCGTCGGCACTTCCGTGCCGAACTGCGTTTCGATTTGGATGATGGGGCTGGCGGTGCTCTGGATGTCGGGTCCCTGCTCCTCGACCAGGCGCACTTTGTAGAGGGCGCTGGGCAGCTGCTTGCCGCCGAAGACGGTCCAGAGCTGGTTGGCCTTCTCGAACGACATGGGGTAGAGGTCGAGCGAGAGGCGCAGGCGCATCGACTCGGTATCGAGCTGGAAGCCCGTTTCCTCGTTGTTGGCGGGGGTGAGCTGGGGCTTTTGCTGGAAGCACTGGATAACCCAGGCCAGGCGGCGCAGCGCGGTTTCGTAGTTGGTCGAGCAGGGCGTGACCAGCACGAACAAATTCAGAAATACCGGTGGGTTGACGAGCTCGAAGCCGGCGGCGGTGCGCTGGTAGGGGCTGACGTTTTTGAGGGCAGCTTCTTCCTCCACGCTCACCAGGCTCAGCAGCACCCGCTCGTCGTCGGATACGGTACCGATGTTGCCCAGCTCGACGTTGAGGCCGGGCTCGCGGCGGGCATCGCGCAGATAGGTGGTGAGCTCGGAGCGCAGCAGTTGCAGAGCGTGAGAAATCATGGCAGGGAGTGGGAAAGCGACATCGCCGCGGCCGGGACTGAAAAGGCTGCCGGGCGGTTGATGATGTAAAGGTTGGGGGCTGTTCCGGGGCTGCCAAACTGGCGTGGGTACTCACGGCAGGTTTTGCCGTGAGTACGCCTCATCAGGGCCGTGAGTACGCTTAAAAACGAAAAATATTACTTTGATAATCAGGACATTGAATCAGATTAGTGGCCCGGTGCGCGTCAGTCGGTGCGCGTATCGGCCCGAAAGCAGGTCGCCCCGGCCGGTTCCGCAATGAGGGATGCGAAACCGGCCGGGGCGGGCCGAAAAAAGCAGCAGTAGGGGGGAGGCTAGCGGGCGCCGGCGTCTTCGAAAGCCTGGCGCAGCTGCTCGTAGAGCTCGCGCAGGTCGGTGGTGGTGTCTTCGAGGGCGTCGAGCTTGCGGTAGAGGGTATCGGCGCGGTTGGGCATGTTGGCCGTGAGCAGGAACACCACCTGCCAGATTTGGTGGATATCGTCGGCGAAGACGTTGAAGGAGGGGTGGCGGCGGTTATCGGACGAGAGGCGCAGCAGGCCGTCGCGCTGCAGGCGGTTTTTGATGCGCTTCACCTGCACGCCGCGGCTGTCGGTGACGACGACGCAGACCGTAAAGTCGTTGAGGTCGGCCCACTGCCCGCGCTCGATAAGCCGGCAGATGAGGTAGTCGCCTTCGAAGATGGTATCCTCCATACTGTCGTTGACGGCCTGAATGACCAGGCCCTGGCCGCTGCCGCGCAGCAGGTACGGCGGCAGGGTGATGACATCAAGCTCCTCAAAATACTCCTGGGTCTGGTAGCCGGTGAGGTAGCTGGCGGCCGCCTTGCGGTTGACGATGGGTACGGTGCGGTTGCCGGCCACGTCGGGCGTGACGACCACCACTGGGGCGGCTGGAAGGGCTGTTTCCGCAGCCGATACGAAACGGGCCCGCTCGCACGTTTCATCAAACAAGGAATTCAAGTCAACACCCATTTTATGCAAAAATTGCATGTACGCATTTGGGACGGTTTTAGCACGCCCTTTCTCGAAGCGACTGATGTCGCGCTGGGCAAAGCCGCTTTGAGTAGCAGCTTCTTCCTGAGTCAGGCGCAAGTCGATGCGGCATTGGCGGAGCTTAGTGGGAAGGTTACTCATACTGATAAAAAGCAAAATTTAAGTACCCATCGAAGGTTTTTACGCGTATTATGCCTAATATTGCGCAGGTATTCGCTACAAATATGCACAAAATAGCTAAGACTTCGGCTGCCCTAGCTCACCGGAGCATATACAACCCAGCGAACGCGCCAGATGGCGCGCAGGTCATCGCTACGCACCGGGTGCATACCGCCAGCCGTGCTGTCGGCGTAGAGCAGCAGCCGTTTTTTGTCTATCAAGTCGTTGTCTTTGATACGTCGTACGATGAAGGTCGTACGATAAACCAGGCAGTATACGCCGCTGGGCATATAAGGCCATTCAGCGCTGGCAACGGGGGTAGCCAGCAAGTGCGAGCCGGCCCTAAGAGTCGGATTCATGGCCTCATCGGGCATTTCTACCACGAGCGAGTTCGCAAAATCAGTTGTCAGCGGAACATTGGACACTTCCACTTGACTTGACAATACCTCTGATACAGCCCCGGGTGTGAGCGACAGCGCAAAAAGTGCCTGTTGAGATGCCTCCAGCAATGGAAACGCCCGGCAGCCGCGCCGCAAAGCAGTAACGGGAGCGGGCATCGTCGCCAGCAGCGGAACGGCTGTCAGCCGCTGCCACAGCTCATCGCTTGACAAGTCAAATACGTGCGCCAGCTTGGCAAGCACCGTTTCAGAAGGAATTGTTTTGCCTAGCTCATAGGCCGATATGGCGGCTTTTGTTACCCCTATGCGCTGACCCATTTCAGTTTGAGTCATGTTTTTTTCCTGCCGCAGTTTCTTGAGCAACGAAGGAGAAGTAAAGCGCATAGCCATAACTGCCACTTTATTTGAGGCGAAGAACGTATCAACTGTCAACTCGAAAATTGCTTTTCATTTGACAAATGCTGATTTTTTTTAATTACATTTGACTTGTCAACTGCAATGTCTCAAAGGTAACTACTCATAATTAAGGTAACTACTCATTATTTAACCCGTCGCTCTACTCTTTTTTTTATTCATGCAAGTTACCCGTCCTGCTGGACGGGACCGAGCGCGGCCCGATGCCTCCCATCGGCAGGTTGCTCGCCTATTCCTGCATTCCTCCACGTGAGGCCCGGCCGGTCCCCCCGCCGCCGCAGGTCCCGCGGTATTGATTCGCCTACCCCCGCATCATTCCTGTTGTACATGACCCCGCGCTCCGGCTTTTTCCCGGGCCCGGCGGTGGCTTTGTTAGCCGCCGCGGGCCGCTTACCTGCATCCTGCTCCGAAGGCAACCCCTGATTCGTCCACGATACCGGTCAAATTAGATGTTGAACCAACGCATGGCATTGGCCCGACTGCTCTTGCGCAGTCGGGTCAGGCTGCTGCGTTCCTTTTACGCCCCTCCGGGACGTTTTTCGCATGCAGGTTTCCTTTTATTCTTCCATTACTGACACCACGGGGACGGTGGTGCCACTAGCTGATATTCTGGCCGGTATCCGCACGGGCACCTGGCTGAATGCGGCTACGCCCGTGCGAGCAGCGCCCACCAAAGCAGCCCAGCGGGCGGCCAAGCGGCGCGTGCCCTACTTCACGGCCAGTGGCACCTTTGCCCCGCGCAGCGCCGCTGGCCTGCAGCAGCACAGCGGCCTGCTGGCCCTCGACCTCGACGCCGACCAAAACCCCGGCCACGACCTGGCCCGCCTGCGCCCACGCCTGGAGCAGGACCCGCATACCTATGCCTGTTTCAGCAGCGTGGGCGGGCATGGGCTGTGCGTGCTGGTGCCCGTGCCCGCCGAGGCCGCGTTGCACCGGGCCTGTTTCCGGGCCGTCGAGGCCTACTACCAGCAAACGTTCGGGCTGGCTATCGACTCGCTGCCCGATGTGTCCCGGGCGCGCTTCGTGAGCTACGACCCGCAGCTGTACCTCAACCCGGCGGCCCGGGTGTGGGAGCTGCCGGCAGCGGCCACCGCGCCACCAGTGGCCACCGCCGAGCCGCCGGCAGCTGCCTCGGCCTACGGCCAGGCCGTGCTACGCCAGGCGGTGCAGAAAATCCTGCTCGCGCCCGATGGCCAAAAACACACCATCCTCAACAAGATGGCCTTCTGGTGCGGGGGCTACGTGGCCAGCGGCTACCTGGCCGAGGCCGAGGCCGAAGACAGCCTGCGCGAGGCCATCGGGCGGCGCGAGGTGACCGACCTGCGCGGGGCGCACCAGACCATCCGGGCGGGGCTGCGGGCCGGGCAGCAGCGCCCGCTGCTGCCCGAGGCGGTGCAGTACGCCGTGCGCACGCAGCGCCGCCACGGCCACTCGGCCGATACCGTGGTGGCCCGGCTGCTCACTACCCAGCCCGTGCCGGGGGCGGTGCTGCGCCAGGCCGTGCAGGCCGTCTTCGACGAGCCGGAAGTGGTGCTGGGGCAGTTCTGGGATGTGCTGAGCCCGCGCGAGGCCCGCCGCGCCGGCACCCTGCCCGACGCCGCCGGCCCCGGCGGCACCCTGGTGCTGAACCGCGCCAAATACCTGGCCTGGCTGGCCGCCGAGGGCTTCGCCCTGCACCGCCAGGGCCAGCGCTACGTGCTGGTGCGGGTGCTGGAAAACGTGGTGACGGAGGTGACGCGCACCGAGCTCAAGAAGCACGTACTCGACTACGTGGCCACGCTGCCCTTCGAGTTCGACACCGTGTTTCGGCTGAGCCTGGAAGACCGCATTCAGAAAGAGCACCGCCAGTTGTTTGAGGAAGGCACGCTGGAGTTTCTGCCGCCCATCGGCACCCGGTTTGTGCGCGACACCAAGCAAACGGCGTACTTCTTTTTTCAGAATGTGTGGGTGGAGGTGACGGCTGGCCGCCTGCAGCCCCGGCCCTACGCCGAGCTACCGGGCTACATCTGGGCCGCCCAGCGCCTGCCACGCCCGTTTACCGGCTACAACCTGCTGCGGCCGCCGAGCCTGGTGGAGCCCTGGGGCGAATTTGGGCAATACATGCGCTACATCACGGCCACCGATGCCGGCCGCTTCGATGCCCTGGCCACGGCCCTGGGCTATCTGCTGCACAGCTTCCGCACCCGCACCGCCTGCTACGCCGTGGTGCTCTGCGACGAAGCCCTGGGCCACGGGGCCGCCGCTGGCCGCAGCGGCAAGGGCATCCTGGTGCAGGCGCTGGAAAAGCTACGCCAGGTGGTGAAGCTCGACGGCAAAAACTTCGACATCAACCGGCCTTTTGCCTGGCAGCGCGTGCGCCACGACACCAACCTGGTGGTGCTCGACGACCTCGACACCCGCAAGCTGCCTTTCGAGAAGCTTTTCAGCATTATCACCACCGGCATGGAGGTGGAGCAGAAGGGCGGCCTGCAACAGTACCTCGACTTCTACGATGCCCCCAAGCTGCTCATCAACACCAACGACACGCTGGTGGGCGAAGGCGCCAGCCACGAGGGCCGTAAGGTGGAGCTGGAAGTGGCGCCCTACTTCTCGCCCCGCCACACCCCGCGCGACGAGTTCGGCCACGAGCTGTTCGACGACTGGAGCTCCGAAGAATGGACCCTCTTCGACAACCTGCTGCTGCGCTGCGTGCAGCGCTACCTGGCCGTGGGCATCAGCCGGGTGCCGCCCATCAACCTCAACCGCCGCAAGCTGATGCAGAAAACCTGCGAGGAGTTTGCCGATTTTGCCGACCAGGAAATCCGCCCCGGCGAGTGGTACGGCAAGCGCGCCCTCTGGCAGCTCTTCCGCGACACCTTTGGCTTCGATGAAAAGCAGTGCAGCCAGCGCCGCTTCAATGGCTGGCTCAAGGACCTGGCCTACTACCAGGGCCAGCTGCTGCGCGAGCAGCGCCAGACGGCCGGCTTCGCCCCCGGCCAGCGCGACGTGGACGTGCGCTTCGACCTGCCTCCCCCCTAAATCCGGCCCGGCCGGTGGCCGGAATGGCAGGCTGCGCTCTATTCTGCCGGGCAGTATCATCTTTTTAACTTTTCTAAGATATGCACATCCCCAAAAAATCTAAAACAACCCCGCTGACCGCGGAAATAGGCCCAAGCTGCCATTCCGGCCAACGGTCCTCCGTTTCGGTCCTGCATTACTCACCTGCTATTGTTCCCACCATGACTACCCGCCAACTCAACCGCCTGCGCCGCAACGAGCGCATCCGCCAGGCTTTCCGCCAACGCTACCTCGATGCGCCCCGCCCGCGCAAATTCAGCCGCGAATACGTGCTGGCTCAGCTCGCCGACGATTTTTGTCTGTCGGTGGATACCATCGAAGACATCGTGTACACCCGCCCCAGCGACGACGATGCGGCCACCCTGCCGCCCCAGTCCCAGGCCGCCTAAGCGGGGGGACGATGTAGGCAGTCACGGCAAAAAAGGCCGTGAGTAGCCCCCGTATGTCCCGTGAGTGCCAACCCCGATTTGCACACCCCTGCTGCCGGGCGGAGCTTTGAAGAAAGAGGGCCGGGCGGCCCCTTTGCTCACCGTCTTCCGTCGCTGCCATGAACCTGACCCTCACCCGTACCGTTTTTTCGCCCCGCGCCACCATCGGCGAGCTGCGCTGTGGCCCCGAGCTGCTCTGCCACGTGCTGGAGGATGTGGTGCGCCCCGCCGGCGCCCCCAAAGTGTGGGGCCAGACGGCCATTCCGAAAGGCACCTACGAAGTGGTGGTGACGTACTCGCCCCGCTTCCGGCAGCAACTGCCGCTGCTGCTGGGAGTGCCTGGCTACGAGGGCGTCCGCATTCATCCGGGTAATTCGGCGGCCGATACGGAGGGCTGCCTGCTTGTGGGCCAGTACGACGCCCACAAGCCCGACTGGGTAGCCAACAGCCGCACCACCTTCACGGGCCTCTTCGCCCGGCTGCGTGCGGCGCTGGCCCAGGGACAGCGCCTGTGGCTCACCATTGCCTGAGGCCGCCGTGTTTCCCTGTTTTTCTTTCCCTCTGCCGTGTTGCTTCAATTGCCCGAACTAAGCCAGGCCACCCAGGCTGCCGCCCACACCGCCACCGCCCAGGTCAGCCAGCAAGGGCCGCTCTTTGCGGTGCTGTGGGTGCTGGTGCTGGCGCTGGCCACGGTGTGCCTGGGGTTTTATCTGAAAGCCGAAAAGGCCCTGCGCGAGCGCCAGGAAGCCTGCACCGCCGCCGTGGCCGCCGCCCGCGTGGAGTGGGCCAAGCAACAGGCCCTCGACAATGGCCACGCCGCCGACATGCTACGCCAGAGCCGCGAGCAGGAGCGGGATGCCCTCGACCGCCTCGACCTCATCAACCGCGAGCTGCGCCAGCAGGAGGTGAAGAGCGTGGAGGTCATCGGGGGCGTGCGCATGGCCCTGAGCCAGCTCTCGGCCATCATGCACGGCGTGCAAACGCAGCTGCACGTCATCGAATCGCTGCTCACCGGGCGGCGCTCGCTGCCGGGGCAGCCCCCCACTCCCGACCTCAACCTCGACCCGCTGTCCCGCTAAGTTTTCGCTTCCTCTACGTGTCCGTTCCCGCCTCCCAATCTCCCCTCAGTACCATGCCCTCGGCCTACGCGGCCAAGGAAGCCCTGCTGCACGAGCTCCAAAGCGCTTGCCTGCTCCCCATGCAGCTCGATGCCCACCCCGCCAGCGAGTGGGTGCGGGCCGACTTTTTCTTTCACCCCATGGCGGGCCTCGAGGGCTTGGCCCTGGCCCACCTGCTGGCCCCGCCCGGCCACACCGCCCTACTGGTGCGCGGCGAAGTAGGGGCTCACCACCAGCGCATCACCGTGGCGCAGCACGTGCGCCTGCATGTGTTGCAGGGAGCCATGCTGTGGTGGCAAAGCAGCTGGGGCGAAGACCCGCGCCGCGTGGAAGCCGGCGACGTGCTGACCCTGGTGCCGGGCGAAGAGCACGGCTTTGTGGTACTGGAGCTGCTGTTAAACTACAACTTACTTACCCCATGTCTGCAAGCCCATTAACTACGCTGCTATGATTAACTACGCTGCTATGAAACGCTTCGCTACCTTCCTGCATCATTCCTTCTGCGATGCCCGCGGCGTGCCCGATGGCAAGCTGCTGACACTGGCCGCCGTGGCGCTGGTGGTGGTGGCCACCTACCCCGTGGGCTGGTACACCGGTACGTGGCCGCCCGAGTACATCCACGCGCCCACGCTGCTGTTTCTGGCGGCCGGGCTGGGCCTCGATGCCTACGTGACCCGCGCCCAGATTCGGGCCACGGCCGCCGTGGCGCAGGCCGCCGCCACCGGCCTGCCCGTGCCCGAGGCGGCCCCCGAGGTGGCCGTTGTGACCACCACTACCACCGTGGCTTCCGCATCCGAGCCAGCTGGCTGCTGAGTACCCGGCCAGTATCTTTCTATCTCTTCTGGCTTATCTGATTTATCTGACTCTTCTGACCTAACTGACTTTTCTGAGCTATGGCTGACTTCCAAGAATTTTATCCCCGCCTGCTGACGGCCGAGGGTGGCTACTGCCATACCCCGGGCGATGCCGGCGGCGAAACCTGGAGCGGCGTGGCCCGCGCCTACCACCCTGGCTGGCGCGGCTGGCACCTCGTGGATGCTGCCAAGGCCCGCCTGGGTCTGGCCGGCCGGGTGCTGCCCGCGCACTACCCCACCCTCAACAAAGCCCTGGCCGCCGACGGCGCCCTGGCCGCTCAGGTGCGCGCCTTCTACAAGGCCAACTACTGGGACGTGCTGCGCCTCGACGAACTGCGCAGCCAGGCCGTGGCCGAGCAGCTGGCCGACCACGGCGTGAATGCCGGCACCGGCCGCCCGGCCCGCATGCTGCAGTACGCCCTGCGCCAGCTGGGCTACACCCGCCTGACCGAAGACGGCCACCTGGGCCCCCGCACCCTGGCCGCCGCCAACGAGTGCCCCGCCCCCGCCCTGTTTCGGGAAGTGCGAGCGCTGCGCGAGGCTTTTTACTGCTACCGCGCCGGCACCACGGCCCCCGCGCCCGGCAGCCCGCTGCACGGGCTGTTTCAGCGGCTGCTGCTGCGCCCCGACGTGCAGCAGGCCCGCTTCCTGAAAAGCTGGCTGGCGCGGGTGACCGCCATTCCGGCCCCGATGGCGTAATCTCTGTTGCCGGCAGTAAAAAAAATCCCCCGGTCCGGGCTGCTTCACCAGAAGCAGCCCGGACCGGGGGATTTTTTTACTACCGGTCAGTAAGCCGCTTACAGCAGGCGACCGTCCTTCTGATATTCGGAGCGGATGCCTTCGATGAGGTCATCGTATTGCAGCTCTTCTTTGACCGGCCTGTACGCCAGGGCCCGCAGGGCCGCAAATTGCACCACGTTGACAATAGAAGCCCCGGAAAGCTCGTAGCGGTTGGCCAGGGGGTCCGTCAGCAGTTCTCCAAAGCGCGTGGGATAGGCATCCTTAATGTTTTTCCACAGCTTTCTGCGCTCAATGGCCGTCGGCATCGCGAAGGGTATCATGGCCTGGAAGCGGCGGCTGAAGGCCGTATCCAGGTTGCCTTTGAGGTTGGAAGCGAGTATCACCAGGCCGTCGTATTCTTCGATGCGTTGCAGCAGGTACGCGACTTCCTGGTTGGCAAAACGGTCGTGGGCATCGCGGGTTTCGGTGCGCTTACCGAAAAGGGCATCGGCCTCGTCAAAGAACAACACCTTGTTGCTGCCGTGCAGATTATCGAATAGCTTGCCCAGGTTCTTCTCGGTTTCGCCAATGTACTTCGACATCACCATCGACAGGTCAACGCGATATACCCGCTCGTTAGCGTCGCCGCCCAGCAGCAGCGCCGTCATGGTTTTGCCCGTGCCGGAAGGGCCGTAGAACAGCACCCGGTAGCCTGGCTTGAACAGCCCACCCATGCCCCAGTTGTTGTTCAGCGCATTGCGGTTCTTCACCCAGTTGCGGACGTCTTCGACCAGTGCCCGCGTGTTGGGCGCCAGCACCAGCTTATTCCAATCGTACAACGGCGTAATTTCCTGGGCTGGAAAATCGGCCGGTAGCTCATCTGGGGTAGGGGTGGTAGGGGTGGGAGTGGAGCACTGGCAGACGCACTGGCTCGGATTGGGCTCCGGCTCGGAGACTACGGGTTCGAAGTACTCGTCATACAGGAAATAATGCAGGGCATGCGGGGCGATAATCAGGGGCCGACTACCCTCGGGCTCCCCGGCCGGCAGTTCGCCCAACGTCAGGATACCACTCTCTAGCAGACGGGATTTCGAGTTAAGAATAGTTAACAACAGTTCCCTTCGTGCCTTTGGGTTGCTGCCCGCTAGCAGCAGCAGCGCCGTATCAATCGTCGGAATCAGGCCGTGATACCCACTATTCCTGAGTCCCCCGAATTCAACCGGAATGTCACCTTCCGGAAACGATTCCAGCATGGCGAGGTCATAAAAATAAGGATGCAGATGAGGTGCCAGGGCTAACAGAAGAATCATCCTTGATGCTGTATTCAGCTCATCTATTCTTGGCAGCGCGCCAAAATTAGAGAAGAACGATAAATCGCCCACATGCTCATAGTAAGCATCCGATGAAGCTCTATCATAAAACCAATCGTATTCAAAGGTTGCCAACCGTTCCCTGATTGGACCTGATATGTAGTTATACAGACCTTGTAACGCCGGATAGAAGGGGGTATTGGAGTGGGCGCTCATCGTGTGAGCGAGGAAACTTGGATTAAGCATGCGAGCAGGGAGAGAGAGAAGGATAAAAGATGCGCCAGTGGGCTTAGCCTCCGCAAGATGGCCGCACCAGGTGGGCATTACCTAGCTTTTTTCTGCTACTCACGGCAATTTTGACCCGGAACTACCCGAAAAAATCGGCTGATTTTAAGCGCGATACCCCTCATAAGCCGGCGCGGCCCTTTCGCTGTCGGCAGCAGCAGGTAAGCCCGCCTCCTGCGCCCGGCAGAGGCTGCCACCCGCCAGACCGCACTTTACAGATATAAAAATTTTAAAAACAAGCAATAACCTTTTGCACAACCGGGTAAAATGTGCCGTAAGTACGGAAAATGAGCTAGGCTACGGCCGCCCCGGCTGGCATCTTGCCGCCTCAACGGTGCCGCCGCGCACCGCCCCGCTGCTTATGTCTGCCTTTGCTATGCCCACGGCCGCCCCTAAGAAGGCCGCCCCTGCCAAAACTGTTACGCCCGCCAAAACCGTCGTGCCGCCGCAACGCACCCTGGGACGGGTGCCCGCGGCTCACTCGGCGCTGCCCCAGCGGGCCACCGGCGCGCCGGTGGCGGCCCCGCGGCCGGCGGGTGCCGCGCACGCCGTGGCCCGGTCGCGACCCGCCACTGCTGCGCCCAACGGCCTGGCGGCGGTCATCGAACAAGTGCTGCACTGGGTGCCCAACTCCATGCTGGCCGAACTCAGCCAGGACGCCCGCGCCTTCGCTGGCTACCCGCTGCTGACGCTCATGCTGGGCTACGACCCCTTCACCCACAAAGTGCGCCGCCGCACGCCCGAAAACCTGGTGGAAGCCCTGCTGGCCTTCGACAAGGACACCCTGGAACTGTACCACGTGGTGCGCAAGACGGGGGCCATATCGAAAGCGGGCCAGCTTATCGAAGCCAATGCCGCCCGCTACCACCTGGGCCCGCAGCGCGTGCTCGACCTGTTCAATCAGATGGTGGACATTGGGAAGCAGAAGAACCTCAGCCTGCTTATCGACCCCCGGCCGCTGCTGCGCCCGCTGCTGGCCCTGGCCGGCGACGTGGGCAGTTTCGTGGCGGCTGTGACGCCGCCGCTGTTCGACCTGATTCTGCCGCTGCTGGGCAGCCGGGGCGAGCGGGTGATGAAGCTGCTGAAACAGGGGCAGGCCACCTTCCACAAGATTGTGAAAGACCCCAAGGCTTTCCTGCGCAACCTCGTGGACGGCGTGAAGCTGGGCTTCAAGCAATTCACCAATAAAGCCCTGGGCTATCTGGGCCTGAGCTTTACCACCTGGCTGCTGAGTGCCTTCAAAAAAGACGGCCTGGCCATGCCCAAGGAGTTCGACGGCCCCAGCCTGCTCCAGCTGGGTTTGCGCCTGCTGGGCCTGACGTACGACAACCTGCGCGCCAAGCTCGTCAAGCGCATGGGTCCGCGCGGCGAGCAGGCCGTGCAGGTGCTCGAAACCGCCGGCCACCTCATTAAGACGCTCGTGACGCAGGGTCCCGCGGCCGTGGGCAAAGAGCTGCTGACGATGGCCAGCGGGCAACTGAGCAAGCTCAAGACCCAGGTGGTGGACGGTGTGCGCAGCTGGCTCTACAAGCACCTCATCCAGGAGGGCATGGTGAAGCTGGCCAGCCTGCTCAGCCCGGCCTCGGCCCTGTTCGAGGCCCTGCGCGACACCTACGAAACCATCGTCTTCTTCATCGACCAGGCCGACCGGTTCACGGCCCTGCTCGAAACCATCGTGGGGGCCTTCTCCGACATTGCCAACCGCGTGCTGGCCCCGGCCGCTACCAAGGTCGAGCACACGCTGGCCAGCCTGCTCACCCTGGCCCTCGACTGGTTTATGCGCCTGATGCACCTGGGCGGCGTGCCCGAGCAGGTCAAGGCGCAAATCATGCTGGCCCGTAACTGGATTGACCAGACCATCGACAAGTACCTCGACAAGTTCATCGAGATGGCTGTCAAGGCCTTTAATAAGGGGAAGCAGGCCGTGGCGGATACGGTGGGCGCGGTGAAAGATTGGTTTGCCCAACGTAAAAAATTCACTCAGCCGGACGGTCAAACCCATACCCTCTTCTTTAGAGGTACGCCTAAGCAACCGCTGCTTATGATGGCCTCCACGGAAAGAGAAGTCATTGTCTATCTGCGTGAAGAATTGAAAAAAGCGCAGAAGGCAGGTGACCCAACAAAAGCTATCGAGGACGCACTGGCTATTGCGCTTAAACTGCAACAGATGGTGCTGACAACACCTGATGAAATTCGCACAAAAGGCGATACGACGGTCGAGCAGGTGGAGCTCTTAAGCGTAGCCATGGCGCTGGTGGGTGGCTTTGCGCCTGATGCGATACCGCTGCCAACGAAAGCTGAGTTCGACTCGAGCGGCGCCAACAAAACCTCTACCGTTCTTTACATATCCCGGTTATCGGCCGCTAAGCCCGCGCCGCTGACTAGTAATTTGTATCCGAATGGCTGGCGCGTGCTTAAGGACCGGGACATCACCGCTAACGGCGCAGACGAACAATGGGTACGCATGCACATGGTGAGCGCCAAGCTGGCAGGGCCCGCTTCCACTAAAAATCTGATTCCGGCTCCCGGCTGGCAAAATCTGGGTGACGTACAGGACTTTGAAACCAAGGTTAAAGTTCTGGTCGACACCAATAAAACGCCGCCGCGCAACTACCCGAATGTGGTATGGGTGACTACCGCCGTGGAGAAATTTCATGAGGACTCGGCTATTGAAGCGCACCTGTCCGAGGCAGAGAAGGATGCGCTAAAGGATGCGGAACGACCGTTATTTGCCGAAAGGGTCTCGTTCAAGGCCGGGCTGCATTTCTTCGACCGTCAGCACTTTAATCCACAAAACTTGCAGGCAGCGTGGCGGAAGGACAAGAAGGAGGTGCTGAGTATCGATATCACCATCAAAGAGCCTCCGCTGAAAGCTGGCTACAAGGTGGAACCCAACCTCAACAATATGGGCGAGGAAAGGATTTCTGACCGGACCAACTGCAGCTTGCTCTTCGCTCGCCTAGTGAAGCAGGTGCAACGGGATGGAGGGAGATACATGGATTTGGATGACCTAACAAATCGATTGCGCAGGGCGCAAACGTTGCGGCAAAACGGCCAGAGCGGAGAATTGGTCTACGCGAACTTACTCACCAGCAAGTTTGATGCTGACCTGGCACTCGTGAAAGCCGCCATCGATGGAACCCAGAAACCAGTGACGAACCGGCCACCAGTGGGTAAGGGTCAGCGCCCGCGCGGCGCAATGGGCTACTTGATTCTGGAGCCCTAATCTACCTTTGGTTTTCACAATCCTCCTGCCATGTACGATTACGTTGCCCGCTTTCGGGCTCTACTCGCCCGCCTGGAAGCACACCCGGACATTCAGCTGCACAACCGGGTATTTAATGCGCGAGACTATTCGCCACCTGATTTATTGGCTTTACGCGCCCAAACGTTAGCGGAAGAGTTTGGTATTACGCTGTCTTCCGAAGACTGGGACCTGTTCAACATAGCAGCCGTCACGGACATCGTGTGGTACTGCCCATTGCCCTTGACCCCCACGACGCCGCAGGGCTACAATGGCATCATTAACACAGTAAGTATCAGCGAATGCATCCGAACTCCCCGGTACCGGCTACCGGCCTTCGTGCAAGAGCCGGGGGCCGAACATGCCAGCTACTACGACAACTACGCCCACTCGGACCTGAGCCCGCCCACCATGCTGCTCTACGACCATGCCCAACGCCAGTACCTGGGGCTGGCCGCTTTCCTACGGCCGGAATTGGTGCCCTTGCAGCTGAGCCCCAGCCAGTATGTAGCTGCCGCGCTGGACTGGTATGGCGCGCCTTACTGGCAGTTGCTGTATTGCTCACTCGAAGACTTTCGCCGACTGGGCCTGCTTGAGCGCCAGCATGTCTACCGGCTGGGCAAGGTGCTTCCGCTGCTCTTTCCCGAAACGAAACACCTGCTTGCAACCAAGCAGGCGTACTTTGACATGGAACAAGAAGACCGGGCGCAAGGCCGCTTAACCTGGGAGTTATAAGTCTCCAGTCACCCATTGTGGGCACTATCTCCGACGTTGCCAACCGCGTGCTGGCCTCGGCCGCCACCAAGGTCGAGCACACGCTGGCCAACCTGCTCACCCTGGCCCTCGACTGGTTTATGCGCCTGATGCACCTGGGCGGCGTGCCCGCTGCCGCCCGGGTAGCCGGGCGGCAGCTTTTTTTGTACTGATACTGCTGTAAATCAGCAGCTATTTTTTTAGCACAACCGGGTAAAATATGCCGTGAGTGCGGAAAAGGAGCTAGGATGCGGCCAGGGGCTTCGGCAACTTGCCCCGGCAATGGCCCTGCCGCCCGCTACCGGGGGCAGCCTCCCCTTGCCTGCTGCCCATGCCCGCTCACGCGCTCCTTGCTCCCCCCACCAAAACCGCCGCGCCCGCCAAGACTGCCGCTAAGACTGCCGTTAAGACCGCCGCCAAAACGACCGCCCGGCCCGTGGTGGCCACGCGCACCGTGGCCCGCCCCACCGTGGCCGCCCCACTCGCCCAGCGCCAGCTGAGCCCGGCCCTAGCTGGCAAAGTCCCCGCCCCGGCCCCTAAAAAGCAAGCCCCCAACGCGCTGGCCGCTACGGCCGAGCAACTGCTGGGCCAGCTGCCCGACATCGTCCGGGAAAAAGCGGCGGCGGCCGCGCACGACTTCAAGGGCTACCCGCTGCTGACGGTGCTGCTGGGCTACGACCCGTTTGCCCACCGGGTGGTCAAGCGCACGCCCCACAACCTGGTGCACGGCATTCTGGCCCTCACGCCCAACGGCGAGCAGCAGCTCAAGGATTTGGAGCAGTCGGGGGCGCTGCCGCAGGCTTTCGACTGGCTGCGGGCCGAGGCCGAGCGCCACCACCTGAGCGTGCGCCGCGTGCAGGACCTGCTGGCGGCCGCCTGGCGCGACTTCCACTGGGAAGATGCCGTCCTGCACCCCATCAATACGGCCACCCGCCTGGTGGCCCCGTTCGAGCAGCTGGGCCTCGACCTGGTGGACTTTGGCAAGAAGGCCTTCGCCCGGGTGCTGGAGTTTGTGTTCACGGCCGTGCTGGGCGACGGCGCCCGCACCGTGCTCCGGATTCTGCGCAAGGCCGGCGACACCTACCGCCTCATCCTGCGCAATCCGCTGCGCTTTGCCGGCTACCTGGTGAAGGCTGGCAAGGAGGGCTTCGACCTCTTTTATGCCCACCTGGGCCAGCACCTGAAAAAAGGGCTGACCAACTGGCTCATGGGCAGCCTGCAAGGCAGCAATCTGGTGCTGCCCGAGCGCTTCGACGGCCCCGGCCTGCTGTCGCTGGCCCTGCAGGCCCTGGGCCTGAGCTACTCCTACGTGCGCGGCAAAGTGGTGGACCGCGTGGGCGAGCCCGCCGTGCATCGCCTCGAACAAGCCGCCCACCTGGGCAAAACCCTGCTCACCAAGGGCCTGGGGGCCGCCGCCCAGGAGATGGGCGGGCTGCTAAGCGAGTTTACGGACACGGCCCTGGGCAGCCTGCGCGAATGGGTGACCACCACCGTGGTGGGCAAGGCCGTGACCAAGCTGGCCAGCCTGCTGCTGCCGGCGGCGGCGCTGCTCGAAGCCGTGCACTCGACCTACACCACGGTGATGTTCTTCCTCGAGCGAGCCCGCCAGCTCGGCGAAGTCGTCACGGCTTTCCTCGACTCGGTGGCCACCATCGCGGCGGGCAAAACCACCGACGCGGCCAAGAAGGTGGAAGGCGTGATGAGCGGCCTGGTGCCGCTCATCATCGGCTTCCTGGCCAGCCTGGTGGGCCTCGACAAGCTCTCGGGCGCCATCCAGAACCTGCTCAAAAAGCTGCGCAAACCCGTCGATTTGCTCATCAACAAGCTCGTCGATTTCGTGCTCAAGATGGGCAAGAAGGCCCTCGGGGCCGCCCAGCAGGCCGGCCAACAGGTGGCCGGCGTCGTCATGGGCTGGTTTGGTACCCGCCAGAAGTTCACCCAGCCCAATGGCGAAACGCACACGCTCTTCTTCAAAGGCACACCGGAGCGAGCCACGCTGATGATGGCTTCCAAGGAAACGGAACTGCTGGTTCACTTGCGCAAGGAGGAGGGACTCCTGCCCCCAGGCGACACTTCCGACCGAGGCAAGAACGTGCGCAAAGCGCTGGGGCTGGCCGTCGAGCTGCAAGGCTTCGTCCTGACTAATGCAACCGCCCTACGGCAGAAAGGCGGTGATGCTGTATTGAAAATAGAGGAGCTCAGCCGGGTGATGGCCTTAATCAGCGGCGTGAACCCCGACGCTATGCCGCTGCCCCCCGCCGCCGTACGCGGCTACAAACGCGGCCAGAAAACCTCCGATATCTACTTTTTGTCCACCGCCTCCTCGGGTGGCCAGGCTGATTTGGACGAGGCACCCTCTCCCAACGGCTGGGAGTTGCTCAAGGCCAAAGGCTTTACGCGGAACAGCTCGCCGCAAATCTGGGTACGTATGCACCTGGTAAGCCAGAAGCTGGGTGGCGAGCCCAAAGCCGACAACCTGGTGCCGGCCCCCAGCCGGCAAAATACGGGCGACGTGCTGGCGTTCGAAACCAAGCTCAAGGACCTGGTAGAAGCCAAGGACAAAAAGGGAAATGACCGGTACAACCCGGCCGTCGTATGGCTGGAAACCGGGGTGACGGCTTTCCATGATGACCAGCCAACGATAGATGAAGTAGGTGAAACCTACGAGGGCCTGACCAATAGCCAAAAGCCCTTATTCGCCCGGGAGGTTCATTTCGCGGCGGGCCTGCACTACTACGACGGCCAGCAGGCCGTACCCGGCAAGGCGCGGTCGGCCTGGCCCCGCAACACGGCTCCGCAGTTTGAGCTCACCGTCCGCATCGAGCGGCCCAACTTTGACCCTGCCTTCACCTGGAAGCCCAACATCAATGATGTAGGCGCGCAAACGATTCACGACTACTCTAACTGTTCGTTGCGCTTTGCCACCTTCCTCAAGCGCGTGCAGCGAACCGATGGGGATGGTAACTTCCAACGTTTTTCGGATTTAAAGGACCGCTTAACTACGGCCCGTGCTTTGCCCGAAAATAAAGATGACGTCAGCAACTTCACTACCGACCTGGAACTGGTCCGGCAGGCAATAGAAGGCGGCCAGAAAATTATCACCAACCGCCAGCCTCAGCGCAAACGGCGTGTATCTTCGTCGTCGCCGCCACCCAAAGTCCGGGTACGTGCGCCTATGGGAGAAATGGAAATCATCCCCTAACCTTTATACAGCCATGTCTGAATCCGACCTTCCCCTCGATTTCGTGCAGCAGTTTCACCAGCTGATTGCCCGCCTGCGGGCGCATCCCCGCATCGAGCTGCACGCGTGCCAGGTCGCCTTCGGCAACCGCCCGGTGGAGCGCCTAGCGCGGTCGGCCGCCTTCATGCAGGAGGAATATGGGTTCACACTGCCACGGGCGGGCTGGCAATGGTTTCTGTTCTATTCGTTTCTCGACCTGTACTGGCGCTCTCCCCCCGACCCGTCGGGCCCCCCGGTCCTGCACACCTCCCTCGGCGGGGCCATCAACCTCAGCCCAGCTGAAACCAGCATCAGCGACCAGCGCTACCGCCTACACCTGGGCGTGGACGAGCCCGGGGCCGAGCACGCCAGCTACTTCGACAACTACGCCCACCAGGATGTGCTGCTGCCCACCATGCTGCTCTACGACCGCGACCAGCGCCAGTACCTGGGCCTGCGCGTGTTTCTGCGCCCCGAGCTGGTGAAGCTGGAGCTCGACCTGACTACTTATGTGACGGCCGCCCTGGCCTGGCACGGGGCCTACGCCTGGCAGCTGCTCTACTGCTCGCTCGACGATTTTCGCTCCCTCTCGCGCGACCTGCGCCAGCGCGTGTACCGCCTGCGCCATGCCCTGCCCCTGCTCTTTCCCGACGCCGACTGGTCGATTATTGCCACCAAGCAGGCGTATTTCGACCTGGAAGAAGTTGACCGGGCTACGTATCGGCGCTGATTGCGTAACGCAACAGCACCACCTCAACAAAGTGTTGTACAGTTATTTTTAATTAGCACAACCGGGTAAAACGTGCCGTGAGTACGGAAAAGGAGCTAGGATGCGGCCAGGGGCTTCGGCAACTTGCCCCGGCAATGGCCCTGCCGCCCGCTACCGGGGGCAGCCTCCCCTTGCCCGCTGCCCATGCCCGCCCACGCGCTCCTCGCTCCCCCCACCAAAACCGCCGCGCCCGCCAAGCCCGCCGCCAAAACGACCGCCCGGCCCGTGGTAGCCACGCGCACCGTGGCCCGCCCTACCGTGGCCGCCCCGCTCGCGCAGCGCCGGCTGAGCCCGGCCACGGCCGGCAAACAGCCCGCCCCGGCGCCCAAAACGCTGGCTACCGCCGCCCCCAACGTGGTGGCCGCCACCATCGAGGCAGCCCTCGACTGGCTGCCCGACAGCGTGCGCACCAAAGCCAGCACCAAGGCCCACGCCTTCGAGGGCTATTCGCTGGTGACGCTGCTGCTGGGCTTCGACCCCTTCACCCATAAGAAGGTGTCCCGCACGCCCGAGGCCCTACTCGAAGCCCTGCTCAAGTTCTCGGACGAGGGTACCCAGCTCTACCAGGCCGTGTACAAGTCGGGCGTGCTGGCCCAGGCCGGCAAGCTCATCCGCGCCGCCGCTCACCGCTACCACCTCGGCCCCGAGCGCGTGGTCACGCTGCTGGACGATATGCTGGTTATCTTCCACCAGAAGAACCTCGTCGCACTCGCCTTCGACCCCAGCCCGCTGCTGCAGCCGCTGAGTGCCCTGGGCCACGACGTGCGACGCTTCGCCAACGCCGTGGGGCCGCCCCTGCTCGAGCTCATCCTGCCCGTGCTGGGGCCGCGCGCCCAGGAGGTTATCAAGCTGCTCAAGAAGGGCCAGGCCACCTTCAAGCAGATTATGCGTGACCCCAAAGCCTTCCTCAACAACCTCGTGGACGGCGTCAAGCTGGGCTTCCGGCAGTTTGCCGATAATGCCGGCAAGCATTTGGCCAACAGCTTTATGAACTGGCTGCTGGGGTCGTTCAAGGAAGACGGCGTCCAGGTGCCCAAGCCGCTGGACATAGCGGGCCTGTTTCAGCTGGGCCTGAGCCTGCTGGGCCTGACCTACGACAACCTGCGGGCCAAGCTGGTCAAGCGCATGGGCAAGCGCGGCGAAGCCGTGATGGGCGCCCTGGAAACGGCCGCCGGCTTCATCCATACGCTGGTCACGAAGGGCCCCAAAGCCCTGGGACAGGAATTGCTGGGCATGGCCACGGCCCAGCTCAGCAAGCTCAAAGACCAGGTGTTCGACGGCCTGCGCAGCTGGCTGCAGAAAGCCCTGCTCAAGGAGGGCGTCAAGCAGCTGGCCAGCCTGCTCACCCCGGCCACGGCCCTGCTCGCGAGCCTGGAAAAGGCCTACACCACCGTGGTGTTCTTCCTCGAGCGGGCCGAGCGCTTCCAGCGCCTGCTCACGACCATCGTCGATGCCTTCGCCGACATCGCCAACCGCGTGCTCAAGCCCGCCGCCGACAAGGTCGAGGGCACGCTGGGCCAGCTGCTGACGCTGGCCCTGGACTTCTTCATGCGCCTCATCGGCCTCAAGGACGTGCCCAAGGAGGTGAAGGCCCAGCTGACCAAGGCCCGCAACTGGATTGACCAGACCATCGACAAGTACCTCGATAAGTTCATCGAGTGGGCCATCAAGGCCTTTAATACCGGCAAAAAGGCCGTCAACAAGGCCGTCGATAAAGTGGCCGGCTGGCTCGGCCTGCGCGAGAAGTTTGCGCTTTCCAACGGCGAAAAGCACACCCTATTCTTCAGAGGGACAGCAGAGCAAGCTCAATTGATGATGGCTTCTGAGGAAATGCTCGTGCTTCAGTACCTGGACCGCCGGAAGGCGCATGTACTCGAGCAGAATCCGCCGGACAAGGCCACGCAGCTACAGCACATCGCCGCCGCCCGCCTATTGGCCGAGCACTTGCAGAAACATATCCTGACGACTACCCCGCAGCTACACCAGGACGGGCCCGAAGTAGCCGCGAAGGTGCAGGAACTAGGCATTGCCATGGGCTTGGTAGGAGGCTTGACCGACGAGGCGGACCTCCCGCTCCCCACGACGGCTATTGCGGATTACGAACGTGTCCAGAGCGCCACGATGAAATCATCGGACCTCACGCTCATTTCCTCCAGCTCAGCCAGCAAGACCAAAGGGCTAGGAGACCAGAGCCCTAACGGCTGGGCCTTGCTGAAGCATGCGGGCTTTACGCGGAATACCTCACCCGAAATCTGGGTGCGCATGCACCTGGTGAGCCAGAAGCTGAGCGGTGAGCCGAAGGATGCCAACCTGGTGCCCGCGCCGAGCCGGCAGAACACCGGCGAAGTACTAACCTTCGAAACCCTGCTGAAGAAGCTGACTGGCGTGGGCCCCGGCAAGAAGAAAAGCATTACGCGCCAGCCCAGCGTGCTGTGGCTCCACACGACGGCTACGTTCCACGACACGGCCAAAGAGCAGGAAATTCTAGCGCCCTACCGAGGTGCGATACCCGACGACGCCAAGCAGCCTTATTTCGCCCGCCAGGTGCTCTTCGAGGCCGGTATCCACTATTATGTGCCCAACCCCGACCCGGCCAAGGCGTGGGTGCGCGACCCCACGGCCTACTTCAGCCTGACAGCCACTATTTCGGCTCCCAAGCTCGACCCCGACCACGAATGGGTGCCCAACCTGAACGACATCGGCGAGGAGATTATTGCCGACCGCTCCAACTGCTCAACCCGCTTCGCCCGCATGGTGAAACGGGTGCAGAAAGAGGGGAATTATAAGGATAATAGAGATGTGAAAGACCGTCTGCTAGACGTCCGTTACCATCCTGACCACAAGAACGATGTCAGTAACTTCGACATAGATTTGGAACTGTTGATGGCCGCCCTCAATGATACACAAACCATTATAACCGACCGTTCCCCGACGAAAGGTAAGAAACAGCGGGTGAAGGCGCCGATGGGCAAGCTGGAAGCGCACGACAAGAAGGAATAGCTGCTATCTTGCTGCCTCACCTTTGCTTTCGCCTTATGACTTCTCTTATCGACCAGTTTGAACGCCTGCTCACCCAATTGGCTGCGAATCCCCGCATAGAATTACTGGAAGAAGAGTTCAGCTATGAGCCTACTCCGGCGACAAGATTAGCGCGTTCAGCAGCCTTTCAATTGCAAGAAGATGGCTTTACCATACCTGAAGCAGGGTGGGAATTGTTTTTTAGCATGTACGGCGAGGGCATGGACATTGCCTGGATAAGCCACCCCGACCCCAGCCACCCAGCCCTGGCCGACCCACTCGTGGGCAGCCTCAACATGGTGACCATCGGCACGAGTATTGACAACAGAAAGTACCGGCTGCAGATGGACGTGCCCGAGCCCGGCGCCGAACACGCCAGCTACTTCGACAACAGTGGCCACCAGGACACGGTGCTGCCCACCATGCTGCTCTACGACCGCGCCCAGCGCCAGTACCTGGGCCTCTACGCCTTCCTGCGCCCCGAGCTGGTGAAACTCGACCTCGACCTGGCCGAGTACGCGGCGGCAGCCCTGGCCTGGCACGGGGCCTACGGCTGGCAGCTGCTCTACTGCGACCTGGAGGAATTCGAGGGCCTGCCGCTGTACCTCCGTCGGGAGGTATACCGGCTGAAAGAGGCCCTCCCACGGCTGTTTCCCGAAGCCGATTGGTCGATAATTGCTACGAAAAAATCGTATTTCGATACCCAACAGCAGGATGAGGCGGTTTGAACCATCCACGTTACGGAGTAACTAATTTCAGTTAACAGAGGGCCTGAGCCTGCTGGGCCTGACCTACGACAACCTGCGGGCCAAGCTGGTCAAGCGCATGGGCAAGCGCGGCGAAGCCTTGATGGGCGCCCTGGAAACGGCCGCCGGCTTCATCCATACGCTGGTCACGAAAGGCCCCAAAGCGCTGGGACAGGAATTGCTGGGCATGGCCACGGTCCAGCTCAGCAAGCTCAAAGACCAGGTGTTCGACGGCCTGCGCAGCTGGCTGCAGAAAGCCCTGCTCAAGGAGGGCGTCAAGCAGCTGGCCAGCCTGCTCACCCCGGCCACGGCCCTGCTCGCGAGCCTGGAAAAGGCTTATACCACCGTGGTGTTCTTCCTCGAGCGGGCCGAGCGCTTCCAGCGCCTGCTCACGACCATCGTCGATGCCTTCGCCGACATCGCCAACCGCGAGCGCGAGCCCGCCGCCGACTACCCCGCAGGATTAGAGGTATTTTAGCTTGATAATTAGCCCGTTAAAAAAGGCACTGGCGGCAAAATCAGCCGTTAGTGCCTTTTTTGCGCTAGGACGGGGCCGCCCGCCGAAGCATCTTGCCGGACCGGCGAATAACCGCCGGGGTAGTCCACGCTCAAGCTCCGGCCCATGTTTCTTTTTCATTCCTCCGGCCGCCAGTGGGCGGCCCTCGCCCTGCTAACCGCCGGCAGTGTCACCAGCCTGCTTTCGGGCTGCGCGCCGGCCCGCCCCGCCCCGGCAACGGCGGCACCCCACGCGGCCGTGCCTGCCACCTACTCCCCCGATAGTTTGCTGGCGGGCCCTTTCCCAGCGGCCGATTCGCTCCTCCCGGCTCCGGAGCTCCTGGCAATGCCCGGGCCGCGCCCGAAGCAGCTGCCGCGGGCGGCCCGGCTGCCGCGCAAATGCAAAGGCTGCTCGTTTTACTACGGCCCCACCACCGTGGCCACCGCTGCCAAGAAAGCCACCGTGGCGGCCGCGCCGCGGGCCACGGCTACCAGCACCGGGCGCCGCAGCGGCCCGGCCGTCATTGCGGCTTCGGCCAGCCCGCTGCATGCGCAACGCGGGGGGCGGGTAGTGGCCAGTGTGCCGGCGGCTCCGCCGGCGACCGGCTGGGGCGGGGCTCCCCGCTCGGTGGGGCGCGCGGTGCTGCTGAGCAGCGTGCTGACGCTGGCAGTAGCCGGGCTGGCCTGGCTGCTGCTGGTTGGCCAGCGCCGGCGCCGGGCACGGTAGCGGGCCGGCCGAAGCGGTAGCCGCTTTCCGGGCGCTGCCCAAGCCCCAATGAGTATCTTGTCAGGCAAATCTCCTCTGTGCTGAAGCTCGCTGACGATGTGGCCTATAATCCCGCGAATTACTGCCCGTTTTCTTTGTTTTTTCCTGGCTGGGTTGCTGGGCGGGCTGCCCACTGGGCGAGCCTGTGCGCAGGCTACGTCCGGGGCGCCTGCTCCCCACGGCCCCGATGGCCCGGTAGAGCTGCTCGTCGTGCAGCCCGATGGTGGCGTCCTGGTGGCTGGGCGCTTCGCGCACTACGCGGGCCAGGCCCGCCCGGGCTTGGCCCGTCTGCGTCCCGATGGCCACCTCGACCCGACCTTCGTGCCCCCCGCCGAATGGAACCGCCGGGCGCGCCCCCGCGCCCTGGCCGCCCTGCCCGGTGGCCGGGTGGCCGTGGGAATGGCTTACGACCTGGCCCCCGACAGCGCAGGATACTGCTTTCTGGCTCAGTTGCTGCCCGACGGCCGGCGCGACCCTGGCTTTGCGCCGGCCGTGCTGCCCGAGGCAGAGCTGACAACGCACCGGCGTTACCACGAAGCCATCATCGGCCTGGCCTTGCAGCCTGATGGCCGCCTGGTGGTGGCCGGCGCCTTCGACTGGCCACCGACGGAAGATGAACCCCGGCGCCTGCTACGCCTGCTGCCTAACGGGCACCGCGATACTACCTTTCAGGCCCCCCGCTACCCGCCCGAGCACCTGGACCATCTGGCGTTGCGCTCCGACGGCCGGGTGGCCGTGACGCACTGCTGCCGCCGCCTCATCGAGTGCTTCCGCCCCGACGGCCGCCTCGATTCGAGCTTTGCCCCGCGCGAACGGCCCCGGGTGGCGCTCCCGCCCGGCCAGCCTCTCTCCCAAGCCGATGTGGCATTCATTCTACAGACCGACTCGCTGCCCCAGGATTGGCGGGGCGGCATTCCGGCGGCGCTGGCCGCGGGCCCGGCGGGTACGCTGCTGGTGGCGGGGCGCGAAAGCAGCGGTTCCGCCGCCGCCGCCACCACCGTGCTGGTGCGCCTGCTGCCGAATGGCCGCCGCGACCCCACTTTTACGCCCGTCAGCACCAGTGCCGATAATGGCATCAGTGCGCTGCTGGTGCGCTCCGATGGCGGCATACTGCTGGCATACACGCCATACAAGTCGCCGAACAATTTCGACCCTTCCTCCCCGCTGCTGGCGAATCGCTCCTACCGGCAGGCCTGGCAGGCCGCCCTGGCCCACGAGCGGGCGATGCGCGCCCAATGGCAGTGGCTGCGGCGCTGGCTGCCCACCGGCCTCCCCGATACCACCTTCCGGGCCACCGGCGAGGCACCCAATGGCCCGGTGCGGGCCCTGGCCTACCTGCCCGACGGCCGCTTGCTGGTGGGCGGCAGCTTTACCTGCTACAATGGTCAGGACGTGCCCTACCTGGTATGCCTGCGCCCCGATGGTCGTCCTGACCCGGCGTGGAGCAGGCACACCAGGTAGGCAGGCAGGGCTGAGCTCTCATTGCTAATTGGCATCGAACCGGTACCGTACGCCCTTTTCGACAAGCAGGCTTTGCTCTTCCTCAATCATTCGTTTGCGCACTTTCTGACGGGCCGCCTCGCTGGAGAATTTAAGGTTAAGCCTGCGCATCGTCCGGTCTATTTTCGCTTCCATGTAGGCTTGCCCACCATAACCGCCGTCGTCGGTGAAGGTGCTGTCTTCCACCCCGTATTTAATGGACAGAAACTCGCTGTAGCCCGACGTGGCGAGTTCTAGCAGCACCTTGTTCGCATCTGGTTGTTTCAGGAATTTGTCCCGGACAGTTTCCATCGTCACTGGTTTTTTCTCCTGCTCTACATCATAAAGCGCTGTGAATAAACGCCGCATGATGGGTATCGAGTCAAACTGCTTGAAAGCCGGCAGGTCGAGGTAGCTGGCGGGTAGTTTCTGGTTATGCAGTATCAGCACGGCGGCCACTTTCGTTTCCAGCTCGTCCATAACGTCGTAGGCCTGAACTTTATATTCTTTGGTTTTGCCGGCGTCTATCAAAACAGCCGCCAGCTGGCCGCCGCCCTCGTATTGGTAGGCCGTGCGCAGCTCGTCGGCCAGGAAAGCCAGCGTAATGCCACTGTACGGCCCCGCTGGCCCGTTCCCATTGGGGCGGCCATTCAGATTATCTTCGACCCGGGTGATAGTGATAGACAGGCCACTCGAAATCCTCTTGGTTTCATTCTTAACTTCCTTGGCGGCGGGAGGAGCTTCCTCGGAGCCGACATTGAAGATGAGGGCCAGGTTCTTTTTTGTCTTTCCGCCGTTCATCGTGGCGGCTAGCTGTTTTAGCATCTGCTGAGTAGACCCATCGGCCACGGCAAGGAACTGCCGAAGCAGCTGCCTGCCTTCCGCAGTGGTCTTGACGAAGGCCAGGGGCCCCAGGTCGGCTTGCGGGGCGGTCTGGACTGGCTTTTGCGTGGCTTTTGGGGGTACGGCGGCTGGCCGCCCAATAGTGGGCGTAGCGGCTTTTTGAGCGGGAAGTAATTCGTGCATAAGGAGAACACAGCAATAAGTCGGCTGCCCGGGCGAAGGTAGTGCTGTCGCCGACCCGCCACAAGGTCGAAAATGGCAGTCACGGCAAAAATTGCCGTGACTGCCATTTTCAGTTGGGCGCCGAAAATGATTGCGGAGAATATGCCATCCATTCAACATCCAACGTTGGATTAGTGGTCCAGCCAGTGCTTGAAGGCCGGCGCGCGGCCGGCACTGACCACCAGGGCCTCCTCCGCTGCCGGGGGGGCTACCTGCAGCACCAGACGGCCCTTGAAATACGGCCGGATTTCCTGCACCGCCCCGATACTCAGGATGAACTGGCGGTTGATGCGAAAGAAGTTCCGGGCGTCCAGCTGGCCTTCCAGCTGGTCAAGCGTATCGGGGACAATGTACCGCTTGCCAGGGTGGGTGACGAGGAACACCACACCTTCTTCGGCCAGAAAATACGCCACCTGGTCCACCGGCACGGCTTTCAGGGCCTGCCCCGTTTTCACCAGGAATCGCGCGCGGGGCGTGCTGTGTACCAGGCGCTGCACATTCGCCACGGCAGCCGGCAGCGTGGTAGGGTGCAGGGTTTCGTACTTCAGCAGGGCGCGTTCCACCTCGGCGGCTTGCAGGGGCTTGAGCAGGTAGTCCACGCTGTTCACCTGGAAGGCCTGAATGGCATAGGCGTCGTAGGCGGTGGTGAAAATGACGGGCGCGCCCACCGCCACCTGCCGGAAGATGTCGAAGCTGTTGCCATCCGACAAGTGGATGTCGCAGAAGAGCAGGTCGGGGGCGGGCTGCGCGCGCAGCCACTCCACGGC
>Ga0247804_10000096_pt1 | contig 44059 bp, 24 predicted proteins | sample UWRJL029104C1_FD_181142 | JGI IMG/M metagenome (GOLD analysis project Ga0247804, IMG submission 181142) | Plant litter microbial communities from Arlington Agricultural Research Station in Wisconsin, United States - UWRJ-L029-104C-1 | ecosystem: Environmental > Terrestrial > Plant litter >... | reverse complement strand
CGCCTGATACCACACCTAACGCCTATAGCTATACCGCAACTACCAATGCTGAACCCTCTGCTGTAATTACCTCGACGGCGGTGATTATTTCAGGAATTAACACTGCAACCAACGTGACTATTACCGGTGGCGAATACTCAATTGCTGGTGGTGCTTTTACTTCTGCGGCAGGCACTATTAGCAGTGGCCAAACCATCGCCATTCGTTTAACTGCGCCTGCTACTTACAGTGCAACCGCGAGTGCGCAATTAGCAGTGGGTGGTGTTGCAGGTACTTTCAGTGTGACTACTAAAGCCGATACCACGCCTAATGTATTTAGCTTTGAGCCAAAAACTGATGCTGAACTAGGTACTCAACACACCTCTAACCCCATCACTGTCGAGGGTATTGATACTGCCGTACCTATCACAATTACCGGGGGTGAATATTCTATTAACGGAGGTGCATTTACTTCGGCAGCAGGCACTGTGTCATTAAGCAATACGGTTGCGGTTAGAGCAACTGCTAGCAGTGTTACAGAAACAGTACAAAATGCAGTAGTCACCATTGGTGGTATAAGCGCGACTTATGCCGTCACCACAATTCCCGATACCACTCCACCAGTTGCCGAATTTAAATTCCCTACACCTTACACAATGAGTGAAGCCACAACTGTAAAAGTGCGTGGCACTGCAACTGATGATCATGCGATTACCAGTGTGAAAGTGGTGGTGACAAATAATCTCAATGCGACTGTTGAAGAAAAAGAAGTAACTCTGAAAGTGGCAGGCGATTATTCCAGCTGGACTGTTGATGTGCCGTTAACTGCACTTGCGGAAAATGAAATTAAAGTGATTGCGACTGATGATCGTAAAAATGAAACCCAATTGACTGAGGCGAATAAGGTTGTGATTCGTCAGGCGGATGTATCCAGTGCTTTTCCAGATGAGGATCATAGCAATCAATTTAGCTCGGGGGCAGGTTTAGTTTATGACGCAATTGGAGATCGCCTGATATCAGCAGTACAGCATGATTTAATCGCGATTGATTTAAAGACAGGAAAACGCACTAATTTCGCTTCGATAAATAGCTCAATTTTAGCAATTCTGATTGAGCCCGATAACCGCAATTTATATATACGTGCCAATATAGAGTCATCATATAAACTGGCTCGATTTTCTCTTATCGATAGTGCCGATTTTGAAGTGTATGAAAACTCAAAATATCTCGACCATGATCAAAGTGATTACTCGTCAAGAGCGCTTATTTGGGATGACAGTGATCGTAATAATATTAAAATTATTGAGTCCCAAAGTTTTCAAGATTGGGCCGGCACACTTTATTCTTTTAGTCTTAATACTAAACAGCTTCAACTATTACACGGGGTTAATTGGGATTACTTATCTGATGTAGATGGAATTCTTTTTGAAACAGGCGGTGCAGTTTACGACAGAGGTAATGACCGGTATTTATTTGCAACAGGTGGCCAAATGGTCGTTGATTACCATGCGATTGTTGCTGTTGACCCTGTTACCCTTAAACAATCCATTCTTTCAAGTAACACAATTGGTGAAGGTGAGAAATTTAGTGGCTCCTTGGAGGAAGGTAACACCCCATCGTTAAGGGGTATTGCAATCAATAATAAAACTCAAGCGTTGTATGTATTTGAAGCTGTTACTGGCAAATTAATCGAAATCGATTTGAATACTGGCAATCGCCGTCTTAACGCAGATTTACATTATGCCAGCGGCGACGCATTTGCGGATTATGGCAACAGCTTTGGACTGGATGAGTCTAACAATATAATTTATGCGATGGAGACGGCCAGGAATGCTGCACGTGTTATTGATATAGAGACGGGCGAAAAAGTGATCCTTTCAAAGCCAAAAAATGACTTCTAACCATTTGATTTTTATGTAAATATTTTTTCACAGGGACGTGAATATACAGTTGAATGGTTACATTTTTCTATAAACATTTGGGGGGTAATAAAACATTATATTAGAGAGTCATATTGTTGGCGTCAAAAACATCACAAACACTTCCCTCGCTTAAACCAAATCCAAAAATATGACCTAGTCGCAAAATGTTTAAAAAAGCGTCAGCTATGGTCAATTTCCTACAGCCAATCCCTATTCCCTGCAGGTAGAATCCGCGCCTTTGGCATTGCTCTATTTATGCAGCAGCCCTCGTAATCCGCATTAACTTTTATAAAAACCAAATGTTCAGGAATGACATATGAGTAACACCCGTTTGCCCAAGCTCTCTCAATCTACTCAAAACCAACCATGTCTGTCGCGCCGCAAGCTTTATGCGGCCATGTTGGTTGCCTCTCAATGGATGGCAGCCGGGCAGCTGTGGGCGGCGCCAGAAGGTGGCGAAGTTGTAGGCGGTGAGGGGGTTATTACGCAAAGCGGGGTGGATACCATGATCCATCAAGCTACCGAGCGTATGGCGATTGATTGGCGCAGCTTTGATGTGGCGGCTAATGAACGGGTGGAGTTTATCCAACCGAGTTCATCCTCTATCGCGCTCAACCGCGTACTCAGCAATAGTGGTAGCCAAATTCTGGGGCGCATTGAATCCAATGGGCAGGTAATGCTGGTTAACCCCAACGGCGTCGTGTTTGGTAAAGACTCCATCATTAATGTCGGCGGCATGATCGCCAGCGGTATGAATATTGATCCAGCCAGTTTTATCAATGGCGATTTCACCCTGAATAGTTTGGAAGGTACCGATGGCAAGGTCATCAACTACGGCATTATTAATGCCGCAACGGGTGGTTCGGTAACTCTGGTCGGGCAACAGGTACAAAACGATGGCCTGATTTCCGCCAAGCTCGGCGCCGTAAATTTGGCCGCTGGTAATGAAGCGGTGCTTACCTTTGATCAGTCCGGTTTGGTCGGCGTGAAAGTGACCAAAGCTGTTTTGCAAAATGAGCTAGGTGTAGATGCTGCAGTAATCAACAACGGTGAAATTAACGCTGAAGGCGGCCGTGTGTTGCTCAGCGCTAGCGTAAGTGAGGATATTTTCTCCAACGCCGTTAATAACTCGGGCATGAATAAATCCAGCAGCGTAGTCGTGCACGACGACGGCAGCTTTACCTTGGGCGCCGGTGCCGATGTTATCAACACTGGCGATATTAATACTTCGGTTGCTACCGGTGCAGCCGGTCAGGTTGCCGTAGTGGGCAATAACATCACCAGCAGCGGTACCATCACGGCGAATACCGGTTCCGGTACTGCAGGTGCAATTGAGCTACATAGTACAGATACAACTTTGGTCACTGAAACCGGAAATATCTCTGCGCAAGCAGCCACCCAAGGTGAAGGCGGTGATATAAAAATCCTCGGCAATAAAGTGGGTTTGTTTGATAACGCAGAAGTAAATGCATCGGGTGCTGATGGTGGCGGGCAAGTATTAATTGGTGGTGATAAAACCGGTGATAACCAACGTGTACGCAATGCCGATTTTATTTATTTAGGTGAAAACACTGCGGTAAAAGCAGATGCATTAATAGATGGCAACGGCGGTAAATTAATTACCTTCGCCAGCGACACCGTACGTATTTATGGCAATCTTTATTCGCGTGGTGGTCTTGAAGGGGGGAATGGTGGTTTTATTGAAACATCGGGGTTGAAAGGATTTGAGATTTTAAATACGCCGGATATTACTGCGGTTGCGGGAACTGGTGGGACTTGGTTGATTGACCCTTTAAATCTATCGATCACCACAGAAGCATCTAGTAGTCAAACAGGGATTGGATCTCAAGGAAATGCGTTCAGTCCAACGGGTGCTAATGCAAAACTAAACGTAGGCACACTAAATAATGCTTTAGTCAATGGGTCAACGGTTTACGTTAAAACCACCGCGGCCGGAGGAAGCGTGGGCCAAGGTACAATAACCTTGGATGCTGAGCTGGTATATAACAATGACCCCATCGGTACTCCGAACAATCGCAACTCTTCCGCGACATTAGTACTTGAGGCAGCTGACGACATCGTAATTAATCATAATATTGTCAGGAGTGGCGAAGGCACGGGTAAGCTTTCTTTGGTATTAGAAGCTAATAGTGGCGAAAATAAATCAGGTGAGGGAAGTGTAAAAATAATTTCGGGAAGGAGGATTGAGACTCAGGGCGGAGACTTTACAGCGACCGGGTTTAATTTTGATAGCTATAGTCGTGATAATGCTAATGACAATAATAATGATAATCAAAATTTCGGCACAATTGACACTTCAAGCAATGTAGGTGGCGGCAATATAACAATCGATGTTAGTGGCTACGCTGATATTGGTGCGTTAATTTTTAAAGACTCTGATGTTGGTTCACAAACTCAAGTCGGCAATATCTTAATTAAGGCATTTGGTGACGTAAGTCTAAATCGGGAAATAGAATTTGACGATACAGGCTTTCTTTCAAACGAATCTACCTCTTTAACGATTGAATCCAATAAAAACATTAATATCAATGCACTTATCTATGATAAGGACGACGGAGATATTGATGCGTTAAATATCAGCCTTACTGCGGACAAGGATGAGATTGGTAATGATGGTGTAGTCACATTCAATCAAGATATTTATACCGCTGGAGGCAACTTTCAAGCATCAGGATATGATTTAGTCTTCAACAGTAAAAAAATTGATACAGAGAACGCCTCACTTGGCCAAGTTTCTGACCGCTCCAACGGTGGTAAAGTCACTTTAAAATCTTCTAGTGACTTGACTCTTGGCGATATAGTTACTGATGCTGTTTGCGATACAACAGATAACTGTACTGGTAACCTAGAAATTGAAAAGCGAAAAACTGCAGATAATATTAATATTGATCAAGCGACTGAAACAGGATTAATCATCGCAGGCGCAAGTACCTTCAACACTGGCACTGGCGGCGATATCACCTTATTGAATGAAAATAATAATTTTAACGGAAATTTAATATTTACAAGTGCGAAAGATGTGAAGCTAGCTGACACAACAGCAGTTGTATTGGGTGCTTCAAATATCGACGGAACTTTTCAATTAAATTCGGGCGGCAGTGTTACTCAGGTTGGTGCGTTATCTGTAGCTGGAACTACAACGATTAAAGCAACTGAGTTTGATGTTGTACTTAATAATGCGGGCAATAAATTTAATACCGTAAATTTTGACGGCGTTATCGGATCACTTGACTTATTAGACAGCGATGGAAATTTTTCCGTAGGAAATGTTAATACTCAAATTAATAATGAAAATGGCGGCGACATAAAAATTGCAAACACCGCTAACGGTGGTCAATTAACAGTTGGTACCTTAACTACGCAAGGCGGAGCAGCGGAAAATGGTCAGGTGGGGAAAAATGGCGGTGCAGTTACGCTTAATGCAAATGGAGCTATCACTGTTGATGTTATAAACACCTCTGGTTCAACAGGTAATGATACTAGTAACAATAATTTTGAATTTGATGGTGGTACTGGTGGCAATGTTTCTATTACATCCACATCATCAACAGTTACGCTAAAAGCAATTACTACTGATGGTGGTAACGGTGATGCTGATGGGAACACGAATAATGATGACGCCAACGGTGGCAGTGCTGGCAATATAACAATTAAAGGAACAGAAATTGAATTAACTGATTCACTTCTGGCTCGTGGTGGACGGTTAGAAGACTACGGTACAGCAAATAAAGATAATGGGCTTGGTGGCACGGTTTCATTAACGGGCAATGTAAAAATTAATAATCCAAGCGCTGCCGTTAGAATAGATACAACGCTTGTTGATCCAATAATTGGATCGGCAACTAAGGCTGCCCGATCTGCTAATGTCACGATTACCGGCAATATCACGGGTGCCACTTCTTATGCGAATGCATTAACAGTTAATGCAGACCAATTTATTTTTGCAGGTGATATAGGCAGCATCACCAATTTTCTTGGTGATTTAACCATCCTATCAACCAAGTCTTTTGGTAATGCTCAAACAGATATCTACGCAAAAAGTGTTGCTATCACATCAGCCGGTATTACTGCTAAATCTATAAATACAAAAGGTAATGCTAATAACGTTGGTGGATCAGTCTCTCTAGTTACGACTCCCGTGGGAATCATTTCGGTTAGTTCTTTAGATACCAGTGGTGGCAGTGCAGTCACCAATGGATTAAAAGGCGGAAACGTTGTTATTACTGGCAACAACATTACCTTGGGGAGTATCAAAACATCCGGTTCCAACGCAGTAGGGTCGAATAACAGCGGGGCGGCAGGCACTGTAGTGGTTACAGCATCTGGCACCGGAGCCACTATATCGTTGAATGGCGATATCACGACACAAAACGGCGCAGGTAATAATCAGGGAATAAATGTTGTTGGTAACTTTACCTTATTTAATGCCGGTACCTTTAATTTAGGCCACACAGATTTTTATACTTCCAATATTAAGCTTGTTGGTAGTAGTGGCGATGATGTTATCAATGGATTTAATGTCGATAGTAATTGGACGTTAAGTGGTGCAGGAACCGGTATTGTTAGCAACACAGATAATTCTAAAAATATTAATTTCGAATCTATAGAATCACTTATTGCTGGCACCGCGATAGATAAATTTACAATCCAAACAGCCGGCTCCGCCAAATCAATAGACGGTGGTAGTGGTCCCGGAAAAAATACCTTAACTGGTCATGATGACGACAATACTTGGAATATTACTGACACCGATACAGGCACTCTGAATAACGTAATTGCTTTCAGTAAATTTCAAAATTTAATTGGTGGTACAGGAGCAGACACCTTTAATTTCACTAATGCGGCCGGAGTTATAACCGGTTCTGTAAATGGTGGAGATACGACTGAAAATAATAAAATTCTTGGACGCAACACAGCCACAACTTGGACATTAACAACTACCAACACGGGTAAAGTTGAAGCTACTGATGGCACAACTTATATAGGGAGTTTCTCCAATATCCAGAATTTAACCGGTGGAACTGCTGCGGATATTTTCGACTTCGCTACAATAAATCTAGATGCAATTAGCGAACTGATTATTGATGGTGGTGTTAATGCCGACAACACAATCAAGTCAAAAACGGGCATTGAAAACACCTGGTCAATGTCTGGTAATAACGCCGGTAGTTTGATTGCTACTGCTTCGCCGCTCACTCCATATATTAAAAGCTTTGATAATGTCCAGGTATTCACGGGTGCTAACAATGACACCATGAGTTATGAGAATTTTACTGCCGATAATGTGCAGGTTACTTTAGGGTTAACAGGTACTACTGGCATCACATCATTTATCGGTAAAGTTGGTGTTGACTCAGAAATCATAAAAATCGATGGAACAAACGTTTGGACTATAACTGGCAAAAATAAGGGAACTGTTAAAGAAGATGCATTAACCGAAATTAGTTTTTCTGACTTCAATAAGCTTACGGGTGGCACAGGTAAAGACACTTTCGATTTTTCGAAGGCTATTGATTCGGAAATTACCGGCGCTATCGATGGTGGTGCAACGGCGGAAGGAAATGAGATTGTCGCGCGTAAAGGAGACACCAGCTTAAAAAATACTTGGTCAATGACTGGCAATGGGTCTGGATACTTAGCACAAACAAACGGAACACCAAAGACCTACGTCAATCAGTTTACCGATATGCAAATATTCACCGGCGCTGGCTTAGATACGATGAGTTATGCAGGTGCCACCGGCACAGTGGAAGTAAAATTAGGAGCGTCTGGCGTATCTGGCGTATCAGATTTTGTTGGTAAAGAAGGTTTAACTCTTGTTGGTGAAGACGAAGTTAATCTCTGGTCAATTACCGGTAATAATTCCGGCACAGTTAGTTTCGGACCTTCAAACGATGTAACGCTAATCAATTTCCATAATTTCAGTAATTTAACTGGCGGAAATCTAGCGGATACTTTTGCTTTCACTAATGCGAACGGATTTATAACCGGCACGATTAATGGTGGTGCTGGTGCAGATATTATTACCGCCCGGAATAGTGCAAATACTTGGACAATGATTACTGCAGACACTGGAACTCTTGCAGCCACACCAGCCACAACCTACCTATATCGCTTCTCCGATATTGAAATACTTAATGGTGGCAGTATGGTCGATATTTTTAATATCGACCATAGCTTCAATGGGGTGATCAATGGTGGTGATGGAGCAGATATTTTTAAATTCAACAGCGCTTTGAATAATGGAAGTGCAATAAGCATTAATGGTGGTGATGGTGACGATCAATTGATTGGCCGAGTCACAGATAATACCTGGGTGATTAACAACGGGAATGGCGGTTCATTAGGCACCAACGATGGTGCAATTTATGTAACATCTTTTACCGATCTTCAAATTTTAACAGGTGGCATTGGTGCGGATACCTTCACCATCAATTCTGCATACGCTGGAGCGATTGACGCAGGCGCAGGTAATAATATTTTTGGAGTTAATGCATCGGTTGGAACACTCACTGGAGGTATTGGCAACGACAATTTTATCTTTGGCGCGTCAGGAAGAGCAGATGTAATTGATGGTGATGGTGGGATCAATACCATAACTGGCCGCAATACTACAAACACTTGGTCAACAACAGCTGTAGATGAAGGGAATTTATCTGTAACAAATGGCACAACTCCTCCTTACCTGACTAACTTTAAAAATATTCAACATCTTCAGGGCGGCAGTGCAGTAGATATATTTAATATTGATCACAAATTTAATGGCACTATTTCTGGTGGTAATGCAGCTGATATTTTCAACCTCAACGCCGATGCCACCAAAATTTCGGGTGGTGCTGGCAACGATATATTTAACATATATGCCGCAGTCACTGAATTACTGGGTGAAGCTGGGGATGACAGCTTCCTGTTCAACAGCGAACTTAATGCCGGTAGTGCCACGACTATTGATGGTGGCGCTGCAGGTGAAAACAATAGCCTGTTCGGTCGCAATGCCGACAACATTTGGAAGATTAATGCTGATGAGCCGAATTCGCTGGGCAGTGATGACGAAAACTATGTAACAAGCTTTACCAATATTCAGACGCTCAATGGCGGTAGTGGTGCAGATAACTTTGTTATTAATGCTGACGTTAGAAGTACGATTAACGCAGGTGGAGGAAACAATAGATTCACCATCAACGCTGCTGTTGGTGCAATCCTTGGCGGTGATGAAAATGAAACATTTGCGTTTGGAGTTGCTGGCTCCGCTACTAACCTCAACGGGGGTGGTGGCAGTAATACCGTAGTAGGCCGTGATGGCGATAATACCTGGACAATGACTGCAGCGAATATTGGGAAATTAGAAGTAACAAACGGTACAACCTATCTGAATAGATTTGAAAATATCCAGACACTTCAAGGTGGAAGCGAGGTAGATATCTTTAATTTAGGCCATGCATTTAATGAAACAATTAAAGGCGGTGCTGGCAATGATATTTTTAATGTTAATGCAGTAACCAATATCCTTCAAGGTGAAGCTGGTGATGATAGTTTCCTGTTCAATAGCCAATCAAACGCTGGCCGCGCAGCGAGTATTGATGGTGGCGCCGCAGGTGAAAACAATAGCCTGAGTGGGCGTAATGCCGACAATATTTGGAATATTACGGGCGAGAATAGCGGTTCATTAGGCCTGAGTAACGGTGGAAGTTATGTCACTGGTTTTAGCAATATTCAAACGCTCAATGGTGGTACTGCAGTAGATATTTTTAATCTCAATGCGACGATAACAAGCAGTGTGCACGGTGCTGCAGGTAATGACCAATTTTTTGTTAATGCAAAAGTAGGCGCATTATTTGGTGATGCTGGTAATGATCACTTTTTGTTTAATAGCGAAAATAATTCGGGTATTGCTACGGATATTGATGGCGGCGACGGTGATAATGAAATAACCGGACGTAATGCGATTAATACTTGGAGCATTACTGCAACAGATACCGGCAGCCTAGCTGAGACTGAAGGTACTCCATACATCACTAACTTCACTAAAATTCAAACCTTAAATGGTGGTCGTGAAGCGGATGTATTTGAGATTGGTGCCAACATTACCAGAGCGATTAATTCCGGCAGCGGTAACAATATTTTCAGAATTAATACCAGCGTTAATAACCTGATGGGTGGTGCCGGTAACGATCAATTTATTTTCGGCGCAACAGGTTTTGCACAATCAATCAGAGGTGCCGGTGGTATTAATAGTTTAACCGGGCGCGATGCGGCTAATACTTGGAATATTACCGCTGCAAATGCAGGTAATATTGCATCCTATTTGACCAATTTCTTTGAAATTCAAACACTGCAAGGCGGAAGTGGCACCGATACCTTTAATATCAATGCAGCTGTTGAAAATCTGTTTGGAAATGCAGGCGACGATAAATTTTTATTCACGAGTAATAACAATACCGGCTCGGCAAAGAGTATTGATGGTGGAGGTGGAAACAACACCCTCAGTGGCCGAAACGCAGAAAATAACTGGACAATGCTTGCTGCGCAGTCCGGTGAATTGTCTTCTTTGATAAACAATAACAATAGTATTTACGTTGAAAATTTTTCTTCCATACAAAATATAGAGGGTGGCAATGTCACTGACACCCTCTATGGCCTTGATCAGAATAATGATTGGACTATAACAGGTCGCAATAGCGGAAATTTGAAGGCGGCAGGGGCTCTTGCTGCTACACAAGTTTCATTTACCAGTATCGAAAATCTGGTGGGCGCGCAGGGGTTAGATAAATTTACCTTCACCACTAATCAAAGTTATATCACCGGGCGTGTTAATGGCGGTAGCTCTAACACTGTGCTGGACGAAGTTAATCTATCTGGCTTAACCGATGGCGTGGTGGTGGAGTTAGGTAATACGCTTTCCGAAAATTTAAATCTGTTTAATATTGAGTCTGTAATTGCCAATAAAGATGCTCACAATTCTAACGTTCTTATTGGTGCTAGCGATGCGGCATATAGCTGGAATATCACTGCTACAAATTCGGGCAGAATTCAATTAACTGATACTTCATCAACTGACATTGGTGTGAGTTTTACCAATTTTGGTGAACTGCGTGGCGGCACTAATGACGATAGATTTAACGTTGCGGCAGGGGCATCAGTAAGCAAAAGCATTAGTGGCGGTGATGGTGCTGGCGAGGATTGGGTGGATTATTCGCGTAGAACAGACGATGTTGAGATTACTCTGGGTGGTGACGGCTTAACAGGCACAGGCATTAATGGCATAGAAGGGGTCATTGGTAACAGCCTATTAGATAATAATTATAAGAGCATTATCCGTGTAATAGATGGCGATAATACTTGGACCATTGATGAGCTTAATGATGGAGAAGTTAGTGTTGGTGGACAGCGAGTTTTATTTGAAAACTTCAATCAACTGATAGGTGGCTCAGGCGCTGATACATTTAATTATTCTACACAAGGCCAACTAGTAGGGTTAATTGATGGTGGTACAGGTACTAATAGAGTTAACGCGTCGCAATCAACAAAAGACCACGAATTTCACCTCAATGGTACTGTCGCAGGCGTTACTAATTTGGTGCGCATCACAGAATTGACCGCGAATGCGGCAACCAATAGTGCTTTGGTAAGCACTGCGTCTGCTAATACATGGACAGTGAATAGCCAAGGCATAGGAATATTAAATGGAATATTTAATTTTTCTGGAATCGCTAATCTCACGGGTGGCGCTTTTATTGATGAATTCAACTTGGCGAGCATTTCTCCCTTTACCGGAATTATCGATGGCGGAACTGGATCTGCTGCAGATGAAATTAAACTTAACCAAATCACCACAGATATCAGTGTTGGTATTGGCGCAACCGCCGTTGCCAATTTGAAAGTGGCCAATATTGAATCGATTAACGCTAATGCCGATAGAACAAATACATTTATTGCCGATAATCTTACTGGCAATACCTGGCTAATCTCGGGTGCTAATAGCGGCACATTAAATACATCAATCGCATTTTCTGGTTTTTCTAATCTTGCTGGACGTGAAGCGGCAGATACATTTACCTATGCGAGCGAATTATCAAATATCAGCGGTTGGATTGATGCTGGCGGTGGCGTCGATAAACTAAATTTAACTAACAGTAATCGCAATTTAGTAGTGCGTATTGTTAGCAACAATAGTGTTGTAAATAGTGGAGAAGTTACGGCGAATAATTTCGAGTCAATTGACGCAGATGCCGATAACAACAATAAACTGATTGCTAAGGATACGGATAACACTTGGTCGATAACATCAACAAATGGCGGTAGTTTGAATGATGGTGTTTCACCTGCATTAGCGTTTACTAATTTCAACAATCTGACCGGTGGCAACCAAAACGATAGGTTTAACTTTGATTCATTAGGCATTATCACTGGGCTTATTGATGGCGCTGGCCAACGTGAGCGAGATATAGTTGATGTTAGTAAATCGCTGAATACCAATATTAAGATTGCTGCCGCCACCGCAACTAGTGGTTATAGCAATATTGAAAAATATATTGGCAATAACACGACTAGCACTATAACGGCCGATAACACGGCTAATAATTGGGTTGTCACCAATAATAGCGGTGCGCTAAATAGTACAATTGAGTTTGAACAGTTTGTTAATTTAGTTGGCGGTAACGATCAAGATATTTTTACACTCAATAATGCCATTCTGTCTGGCTACATTGATGGTGCCGATGGCAATGATCGCTTTACGCTTACTGCAAGTGCTGTGGCAGGTGAATTGCGCGGTGGGTTAGGCGATGATGAATTTACTATTAATGTAGTGAGCGGTTTTGCTGGTAATACCAATTTAAATGGAGGGCTAGGTGCTAATCGTCTAATCGTAACTGGCGGTGATGCAGGCTATAAGGCAACACATCAGCAGAGTGTTTTGGAATATGAAAATAGTGCAAAAGCAAAGTACACTGTTAGTTATGCAGGCATCACAGGAATCACAGACAACGTAGTAGCCGATAGTTTGGAAATATGGGGCACCTCTGCTAACGATGTTTTCAGACTGCAGAATAACAAATATCAACTAGATCCTGCGTTATCTATTAGTTATTCACAAAAGCAAGATCTCATTATCCGTGGTTCATCGGCCGATCAAGTTGTGCTTGATGGCACCGTAACTATTCCTAAATCGATGATAGCAAATAACGCCTCGCTGACTGCTGAGAATGGCGGAAAATTAATTGCTCAAAGTTTGGAATTGATTGCAACTCAAGGTGTTGGTAGCGCTTCTAATCGGGTGCAACTGGCGGTTAATGATCTTTATTTGAAATCAACAAATGGTGATATTTATCTTAACGAGCAGGACTCTCTTAATTTAAAAGAATTCTTTACATCGGCAACAAATATTTTTGATGTGGTGCTGGGTGGTGATTTACTTTCGGCATCTGGAATTAGTTTTGGTGGACAATTTAATGTCGATGCACTCCGTGGCGGTATTGCTTTAAATAATGCTAACTCATTCAGTGGTCTTTTAAATTTAAAAGCGGCTAGCGACATTTCCATAAAAAATCTGAATGCGCTAAGTTTTACAGAAGTAGCTGCACAGAATTTAACTATTGATGCAGAGGGAGAGGTTAGCAGTACAGGAGCAATGATGGTGAATGGCCTTACCAGTATTGCAACAAAATCCAATATTTCTTTGCTGCATGCGGATAATGATTTGAATTCAGTAAGAATTCTCGCTGCTAATAACCTATCGCTTAGAGATAAGAATAGTCTGACCTTGGCGGGTGTTTCGGCATTGGGCAATGTTGCCATTAATACCAGTGGCAACATCAACATTGGTTCTTCATGCACGGATAATTGCACAGACGTTCTGAGCATGAGGGAAACAAAAGTATCCGCGTCAGATGCTCTTTCGCTTAGTGCGGATGGCTCTTATGGTATCCGCGCCAATAATGTGAATATAGATGCGGGTATCGGTGCAATTACTGTTGGAAAAAATATCACGGCCAACGACAGCGTTGCTTTGCAAGGCAATGGTATAACAGTAAATGACACGATTACCGCTAAGCGGATATCCCTTAAAGCGGGCTCAGGTGTTTTATTGTTAAATAAAAATGGCAGCTTAAGCGGTCAGGCGGGTGATCTTATTGATTTAGCCGCTGTAAGAGTTGATCAACGCGCAAACATTACCGGCGGAGCAGATATTAATGTCACTGCCGTTGAAGATATTCAAATGGCCGCAGATGCGATCACTGAATCAGTTGTTGGTAATGTTGTTTACAGCGGAAGAAATATTGCACTAGGTACTATTAAATCAATAAATGGTGTGGTGAATTTAAAGGCTGACGGTGCAATTACGGATACTAATGACAGCAACATAAATATTTATGCACATCGTTGGGTAGCTGATGCTATTTCTGGAATAGGAATAGGGAATTTAGGTGACGCTGGTCAGGATGCTATAGAAACCGATGTGGATGTGTTGTCAGTAATGAACGCAGGAAAACCGCTGAATAATTCAACTATTAATATCTTGAATACTGATTCTCTTATCATTGAGCAGTTAAGAAACAATGGCGATATTTCTATTGCTAATCTTACGGGTGATATTGTTCTTGATAATACTAATAACACACCATTCGACATTAAAAATCCTGATGCTCGTTTGCAGGGTGGTGTGATCAATGCTAACACCGGTTTAATGGGCGGAAAGCTCACGTTATCAATACCAAATGGAATGGTTGTCGCTACCAATAAGGCAGATAAATCCAATCCAGATATTATTGCTGAACGAGCTACCTTCGTTTATTCAAATCCTCCGCGTTATGGTTTTGGTGATAGGAATAGAAAGATAGTGATGCATATTCCTGCTGTATATAACCAGAGTGCTAAAACCAGCTCTGTTGTTTGGCATATTAAAAAGCCATTAGAAACAACTGATACTTCGACGCCACTTAAAAACTTAAACACCACAGATCAGTTAATTCAAATTGAAGGATTAAGCGAGATTGATCCTGCAATTTTTACCAATGTCAGGAACTATGTTCATGATGAGGTGGCTATTCTTATGCCAGCTGACCAACGATTTGATGACGACGAATAACCGTAGCAGCGTTAATTTATGGCTTATTATTTTTAATTTATTCAGGATTAAAGAAGTGCTTAGTTATTTATCTGTTCAAAATACGCGCCAGTTTGTGTTTTATATACTGCTCTTAGTACACCCCTTTTCACATGCGGGGTTTTTAGAGATGCCAGATACAGCAGAGGTTCCTGAGTTCGAGCGCGAAAGCTTGCTACTCGATATGGATGTTCCTGCTTTGCGTGACCGTGATCCTAACCCTGAAGCTGGGCCGCGCCTTAACGTAAAAGAATTCAGGGTGCAGGGTTTGATTGAATATCCTGAGTTGGGAATTACTCGCGCTAAGATCATCAAGCAAGTAGAAAAAATTCGCTTTGATATGATGGAAGAGGATAAGCAGCTGGATTCCGGATATACCATTGATGAGCTAAAAGAAGTTTCAGATTTGATTGCAGAAATTGAAAAAGAAACTGATGGGCGACATGTTGGGCCTGTTGAAGTTCAGAAGCTTGTGTTTCTTATCCGTGAGCAGCGCAGACAACGTGGTATAACCTTGGGAATGATTGAGGTTGTGGCGGATACTATTACTCGTTATTACCGTGAACGTGGATTTATATTGGCCAAGGCCTATATTCCTAAACAACATGTACGTGATGGTGTAGTCACTATCACGTTAATGCTTGGTCAGTTAGGAGAGGTAGAGGTTAAAAATAATAAACGTTACTCAGAAAAATTAATTAAACGTGTATTCAATGACTCTCTGGGCAAGCCTGTAACGAATGAAGCTGTTGAAGAAAATTTATATCTTCTTAATGATTTGCCTGGGCTAGCAGTAGGTGGTTATTTCGAGGCTGGCTCTCAAGTTGGTGATACTAAATTAAATGTGAATGTAAATTCCGAGCGACGCTACGATGCGAATGTTCGTTTAGACAATCATGGCTCTGAAACAACGGGTGAATATCGTGCTTATACCGACTTCTCTTTAAATAATCCTCTCGGTATAGGTGATCAATTACAACTTGGAGTCTTGGGCTCATTTAGTCCTGAAAACTCTTTATATGGATCTGTTCGTTACTCCCTTCCTATTTATACGCCTAGATTTGGCTTTTCTGTAGGAGCATCAAGTAATGATTTTGTTTCTGCAACCTCAGGTACATCATCGAACAGTGATTTTGAAATCACCGGTAAATCCTTTGTAGTTGATGGAGTATTCACATATAAATTTAATCGGACACGAAAAAAGAATAGCAGCTTGTTGCTTGGCTTTTCAGATATCAAATCTGAAATTCAATATGAAGACCTCTTAGGTGCTGGTACGGAAAAAACAGTAAGAAAAGTAGATCTCATATATCAATTCGATGTACTAAATGAAAAAGATCGTGTTTTACATCAAGGTGGAGTTACGCTTACTGCCACTGATTTTGTAAAAGGTGTAGAAGAGGGGCAGGATGAATCGCCAGGAATATTTTCATTCGATTACTCAAGATTATCTTTTGTAAAAGTACCGTTTACTAAAAATGACAGCAAATGGATTCTACGCGGCGCGGGTCAATTTTCTGGTGCGGCTCTTTCAGAGGTTTTACAGTTCGGTTTAGCAGGACCGACACGTACCCGCGGTTTTGCAATTAATGAATTTTATGCAGATGATGCTGTTTTTCTTGGTTCTGATCTGGTTTTTAGTGGTCCTAGTTTGGGAGGCTACACCATTGCAGGAGAGAAATTTGAAGATGTAATTCAGCCTTTTATTTTTCTTGATATGGGGTATGGACGCAACAATGCCTTTATAGAAGGTGATGAGGATGTGACAACGCATTTAATAGATGCAGGAGTGGGAATCAAAATTTCATTCACTGACGGTTTGCGCGGAAATTTTTCTTTAGCTATACCTATAGATGCAAAAAATTCTGCGCTGGAATTACAGAAAAAATTAGATGAAGAAGAGGGTGAGGGTGTGAACAATACGGATGAAACAATTGACTACACACCTGGTGATGGATTGAAGCTCTACTTTGACCTTCAGTATGGTTTTTGATGACAATGATGCCGGGAGTGTAACTTTCCGTAATCTGTATTTACTATAGTTAGTGAGTAATAGTTCACAGAAGAAATTGAGGGTCGGTCTCTAAGTTGTTTATAAAAAAAAATTAAGTTAGTATCGCGTGTTTTTGTACGTAGATGTTTTCAATTTTTATCTGGTAGTTGGTATGCTTTGTTGTTGGCGTATCGGTTGCTTTAATGTGTAGTACTTAAAAACTAAGGAGTTATAAAGATGGCGATTTATATCGAGTATGAAGGTATCAAGGGAAATATTACCGCTAACGGTTACAAAGATCATATTGGTGCTAGCTCATTGCAGTTTGGCGTTGGTCGTGGCATCTCCATGGAAGCGGGTAACCTTGCTAACCGTGAAGCTACTCGTCCTTCTATCAGTGAAATTACTTTCACTAAATTGGCCGATATCTCTTCGACTTCTTTGTTTAAAGAAGCAGTAACTGGTTCTGCTGGTAAAAAAGTAGTGATTAAGTTTGTACAAACTGGTGCAGACCAGTTGGTTGAATTTATGACTTACACCTTGGAAAACTGTTTGGTAAGCGGATACTCAGTATCAGCTGATGGCGAAAGCGACCCTATTGAGTCAATCTCTCTGAGCTTTGCTAAAATTATGGTTAATTACAGCGATTACGATAAGAGCAATAAGTCTGCAACACCGCAACGTGTTGGTTACGACTTGGCTACTGCGAAGCCACTGTAAGTCTTCTCCAAAAAAGTACCCCGACAGGGGTACTTTTTCTCTGAGCTCGCAATTCCCTACTGCGGGGCAAGGATGTAATAACACTTCACCGATGAAGGGTTTATTAAGGTTGCAATAGCATGACTCAGCTCTCTCAAGATAATCGTTTCATATCAATTTCCGATTTTTCGCTCGGTAAAGATACCTTCTTGCTTACTGGTTTTCAGGGTACTGAGGCCATTTCTGATTTGTTTACATTCAGTATTGATGTGATCTCAGAAAATCTTGATATAGATCCTAATAAAATTGTAGGAAAATCCGCTACAGTCTCGGTAAAAACTGATGCTAACCGTAAATTTAACGGATTTATCAAAGAATTTCTTTTGGGTGAGATAAAAGCAGATAACCTGCGCGAATATAAAATGGTAATGGTTCCTTGGTTGTGGTTTTTGTCACAGACCAATGACCATCGCATATTCCAAGAAAAAAACACCAAAGAAATTGTCAGCCAGGTTTTTAGTGACTTAGGCTTCTCTGATTTTGAATTCAGAGCAGATGGTGGAAAAAAGCGTGAATATTGTGTGCAGCACAACGAGAGTGACTTACATTTTGTTTCTCGGTTGTTAGAAGAAGATGGGATTGCGTACTATTTTTCGCATTCCGATGGTAAGCATCAACTAGTGTTAGTTGATAAACCCAACGCATACAGTGACGTGTCTGAAACCGATTTGGAATACTCTAAGGGTAATGCGCCACACACTCAGATTAATGCATGGGAACACAAATACTCATTTAGAAAGGGTATGTGGACGCTCAATGATTACAATTTCAAAGAGCCGCAAAAAGATTTAATCTCAACGATTAAAACCAATAGCCAATATGCCAAGAATGGCATTTATGAACATTATGAATACCCAGCATTCTATGACCCTAATCTAGGCTCGGAGCTTGCAAAAATCTGCTTGGAATCAGAAGAGGCGGATCGTGATATTGTGTTTGGGCAAAGTGACTGCGCAAGTTTTTATGCTGGAGGTAAATTTAAGCTGGCCAAGCATGCTACCGCTTCACAAAAAGGCAGTTATATTTTAACGACAGTCACGCATCAGGCCTTCGATAAAAGTTATTTCTCTGGTCATGAGGGAAATGCAACTTACACAAACCAATTCGTATGTATTCCTGCCGAAACTCCTTTCCGTCCTAAACGTATACATGCTAAACCGGTGATGAAAGGGCCTCAATCAGCCGTAGTTGTGGGGCCTGCAGGCGAAGAAATCTACATTGATGAGCACTGTCGAATCAAAGTTCAATTCATCTGGGATCGTGAGGGCAAGGATGATGAAAATAGTTCGTGTTTTGTGCGCGTAGTTCAAAGTTGGGCTGGGAACCAGTGGGGCTCATCTTTTATTCCCCGTATTGGACATGAGGTTATCATTAATTTCTTGGATGGTGACCCCGATCGTCCATTGGTCACCGGATCGGTTTATAACGCGTGGAATAAGCCAACTTATCCCTCTAAAACTCAGAGTGGGATAAAAACTCGTTCGACCAAGGGTGGTACCCCGCAAAACTATAATGAACTTCGCTTTGAAGATAAAAAAGGTGAAGAGCAGATTTATATTCATGCGGAAAAAAATTACGACACTCAAGTGGAAAATGATCAGACCTTGACGGTTGATCATGATCGCACCAAAACGATTAAGCATGATGAAAACTCATCGATTAGTAATGATCGTAATAAGACAGTAGGCAATAACCAAACTGAATCTATCGGCAAAAATAAAACAATCGATGTGGGTGATGACCACACTGAAACCATCGGCAAAAATATGTCGCTGAGTGTGGGTAAAAACATCACCATTGATATTAGTGAAAATCATACCGAGAATATCGGTAAAAATATGACCATTGGTATCACCAAGGATCTGCGTGAAACGGTTGATGGAAAATACACTGAAAATGTCACTAAAGAATACGCATTAAAAGCAAAAACAATCACGATGACTGCCGATGACCAGATCACGCTTAAAACAGGGTCGGCCTCAATCGTGATGAAGAGTAATGGTGATATCACTATTTCCGGAGCCAATATCAATGTTAAAGGTTCAGGAAATGTAGTTGTCAAAGGCAGTAAAATTACTAACAATTAGTGTGATTTATGAGTGCTAGCTTGTTTGAAGAGTCAGAAGGCGTTGAACTGCAAACAGAGACCGCCATCCCAATGGTTACGCCGGGTGAAGTGTTGCTCGGCGTGCTTTCTGCAATTAATGACAATGGCAGCCCCGTTGTTGCATTCCCACAATTCCCACATTTCGAATCTGTTGCCGCGCTAGCCACTATTCCGGTGTTGCCTCAGCACATTGGGCGTCAGGTTGCACTACTTTTTACCCAAGGCACGGATCCACGTCCAATAGTGATAGGTTTTCTCTACTCACCGCTCCAACAGATGCTAGATAATTTGCTTGAGCAATCAGAAAACTCAATCGCAATATCCGAGCAAGAAGATCAAACGGTATTTTCTGAGCCGATCATGTCAAATCGACAAGCAATTAATTCTGATCTTCAGGCAGATACTGTGCATATCGATGGAAAGAGAGTTGTGCTGGAAGGCCAGGAAGAGGTAGTTCTAAAATGTGGTGAGGCTAGTATTACCCTCACTCGAAATGGAAAGGTGGTAATTCGTGGAAAGTATCTGCTCAGCCGTTCTAGCGGTGTAAATCGAATCCTCGGCGGATCAGTACAAGTAAACTGACATGGATGACCGCTGCCTGCGGTTTTTGTAAGTGGTTTGTCTCCAGTGAATCTGCACTATGTTACAGCTTAAAAACAATACTCCCTTTGCCGCTTCTTTTACTATTTTCCCTAATGAAAATGCGGTAGACACGCTTTACATCATGGTTAAAGCAACTTTTATTATTGGCGATCAATGGATATTAGCGAGTCCACAAATTCCTTTACAACAAGTCGATGAATATTGGGGTGAACCTGCAAAATCCAGCCTGCGATTCAGCTCGGATTACCATATCGGAAAACCAGCCACTGACATTCTTATGATTGGATCGGCCTGCGCTCCCGATCAACGACCAGTGCGACAAATGGATGTTGGTTTACAAGTTGGCTCGCTGAGTAAAGTGATTCGTGTTTTTGGAGACAGATTTTGGAGCCATGATCAGATCACCCAACCTGAGCCCTTTATAACAATGCCGCTGGTGTACGAGCGCGCTTATGGAGGGCAGGATTTAATTAATGGAGAGACACTTCGTGATGCAGAAGTTAAAAATCCTGTCGGTTGTGGTTTTGCCGGACAAAAAGAACAAATTGAGCTGAATGGTTTTCCACTGCCTAATCTTGAGTGCCCTGATCATCTGATTCGCAGTTATCGCGATAGACCCAAGCCTGCTTGTTTTGCACCTGTAGCCCCAAACTGGCAGCCGCGCGCCAGCTTTGCAGGTACCTATGATGATAACTGGCAACAGACGCGTGCACCGTATTTGCCCGATGATTACAGTCCGAGTTTTATGAGTATTGCATCACCCGATTTAATTTATCCCGGTTATTTGAAAGGTGGTGAAGCCGTTAGCATCATCGGTATGCATCCTGCCGGTGATTTAACATTTAAACTTCCCTATGTGAATTTATTAAATAAAGTTCTAATTAGCGGGCAAGAGTTTACTGCGGCTTTCCATATAGAGACGTTGCTGTTAGATCCTAATCAACGTCAGCTATCCATGGTATGGCGCGCAGCGTTGCCATGCGATAAAAAAATGACGAAAATCCAAGACATATCGGTGAGCTTATCCCGTTAAGGGATTCAAGGAGCAGTAATGGCACAAACAACATTTTCCAACACCCGCGGTATTGCCCATAAAGGCAGTGGTGGTATGAGCACAGTTTTTCCCGACGTCTGTAAAACGCCGGTGGGTTCCGCAGTAGTGCCAATTCCCTATCCCAATATTGGTAAATCGTCTGATACCAGTAAAGGCCCGAAAACCGTTATTACCGATGGCAAAATGCCCATGGTGAAAGGCGCGGTTTATTCCACTAGTACGGGCGATGAAGCGGGCACCCTCAAGGGTATTATTAGCAGTCAAAATAAAGCGGAATGTGAATTTATGATGTATTCCTTCGATGTGAAATTCGAAGGAAAGAATGTGTGCCGATTGGGTGATCCTTTGTTCCATAACAAAAAAAATATCATGGGATAAATGGATGTTCGCGTTAACGCCACTGTGTAAAAATTTTATTTTGGAACTCGTGTGAAAGCCTATCGTGAAATCTATGAGCCAGTAGCGGACGATGCCTCATTTCTATGGGTTTTGCGCAGTATTGTTGTTAATCAAGCGGATTATGATTCGGCGGATTTATTAGCGCTTGATGAACGCATCGATGCAACTTTTAATGCGCTAATGACCGCACCGGAGGAGTCTTGGGATATTTGTGCTAATGCAATGTCCATACAACAGTCAGGAGAGTTGTTTGCGGCTGCGAATATTGCTTTTCGCAGCTTGGACGTCAGGAAAATCCAGGAAGTTGTTGAGGCAGGAATGCAATCGCAAGAGGCCTTTACAGGCTTGGCAGGGGCTTTGGCATGGTTGCCTGGCAGATTATGCCATTCTTGGATCAAGAAATTTCTCACTAGCAAAGACCTCGATCATAAACACCTCGCTGTAACCGTTTGTAGTCTGCGCCGGGAAGACCCGCGCGAATATCTCACCGCTATTGTTCAGCGCGATGATTGCATTGCCCACAAACCGCTGTATATCCGTTCGTTACGTTTGATTGGCGAATTAAAGCGGACGGATCTCGCTCCCGTTGTGCGGGTTGCCTTGCAGTCCAAAGATCCGATGATTCTTTTTTGGGCTACGTGGTCATCGATAATCCTTGGCGACAAGTCCGTTATCAACAACTTGAAAACATTTGTGTTATCCGAAAGCCCGTATCAAGCGCGAGCCATTGATCTGGCTTTCAGGATATTACCGGTGGATGAAGCGCGTGAATGGATTAACTTGTTAGCAAAAAGCCCGAAGCAAATACGTCAGGTAATTAAGGCGAGTGCTACGTTTGGTGATCCGCACGCAATTAATTGGTTGATTACTCAAATGCGTGTGCCTGCATTGATGCGATTGGCAGGTGAGGCATTTTCTACAATCACCGGTATTGCGTTGGAAGAGCACAAGCTTGCGCTTGAAGAGCTGCCGCAACTTGACGATCAGTTGCCCGCTACCGCCGCTAATGAGGATTTAGAGGATGGCGATCTCAATCTGAGTGACGATGATCGGTTGCCGTTTCCCAACGCAGACAAGATTGCTGCTGTGTGGCAGCGATACCAGCAGCGGTTTATACCGGGGCGGCGTTATTTCATGGGGCAACAATTAAATAGCGAACATCTGTTTACCATTTATGCTTCCGGCAATCAGCGCCAGCGGCGCGCGGCAGCTCTGGAGCTTGCGTTATTACAATCCGAACAATATTTATTGAATTATGCAGCCAAGGGTTTAACTGAGTGAACAGTGTAAACAACAGCAAAAAGCTCTATATCGCCGGCATGGGTATGGTAACGCCTGTGGGGGGCAATGTTGCTATGACCGCGGCGATGCTTGCTGTGGGTGTCAGTGCTTATAAGTCCTCCTACTTTGAAACGATGCAAGGTGAAAAAATTACCATGGCACAAGTGCCGGGTGAAATGTTTGCGGAATTTAATGGAGAAATCGACGAAGGCAGTTGTTTTAATCCCCGCCATGATCGTGTTATTCGAATGGCGATTCTTGCGTTGCAACAGGCCTGCGCGGAAAAAATTACTGAACAGGCTGTGCCCTTATTATTGGCGATGCCGGATGTTAAAACTGAAAATGAAGGTTTAAGTTCTTTTGTGGCCAACCTTGCCAAAAATGTTCATCCCTGGCTCGACACGACGATGACTCGCAGTATCCACTCTGGCCGTGCAAGTGGTATGGAGGCAATAGATTTTGCATTTCAGTATCTTTACGGAGAGAAATATCCCTACGTGATCGTAGGCGGTAGTGACAGTCACGAGGATTCTTCGAGGCTAATGCCACTTGAACGTGAGGGCAGGTTGTTAACATCCAGCGCTCAGGACTCATTTGCTCCAGGTGAAGGTGCCAGCTTTTTATTACTCACTCCGCATATTGAAATGGCACAACAACGAGATGGACAAGTGATTGCACTTTCTTCGCCAGGAATTACCGATGAACAGGGTCATCTTTTTAATGATGAACCCTATCGCGGAGATGGGCTGGATCAAGCATTTAAAAAAGCGCTTATCAATCGGCCAAAGCAAAGTATTCACAGCATCTATAGCAGCATGAATGGCGAAAATCATTGGGCGAAAGAATATGGCGTAGCGTTTTTGCGGAACCGTGCTTTTTTTAACGACCCGGTTCGCATCGAACACCCTGCAGATTGCTATGGTGATTTGGGGTCAGCTACCGCCACAACATTAATTGCCTTGGCTGCCGAGCATTTATTTAACAATAGTAAAGCGCAGACACATTTGGTTTACAGTTCATCGGACACTGCTAAACGCGGTGCTATCGTGGTTGAAAAGTTACAAGCAACAAAGCAAGTTTCTTAGGAGAAGAAAATGGCACAGTTCGGAGAGGCATATAGTGCTCCAACCTTGGAAAAGGCCCCGGAAGATCCAAAGGACAAAAAACCGCTTACCATCCGTATTATTTTGTTGTGTGACGGTACAAACAACAATAGAAACAATATTGCCCAGCGCGAAACTTTTGAGACAAATCAAAAGCAGGAATCAGCTTCGCATAAAAAATTCGGTAAGAAGGACTCCAGTTATGACAATGGCCGTACCAATATTGCAACTATGGAACCACATGTAGAGTCGGGCGAAGGTGTGGGGGGCTATAGCATAATCATCAAAGTCTATGTGCAGGGCCAAGGGACATTTAATTTTAAGAAGGATTCAAATTTTTTTGGTAAAGGAATGGGGGCATTATCAAGTGGTGTGTATCAACGAGCACGTGAAGGTGTTAACGATGCGCTAGCTCTGCTGCATAGCAAATTTTTGGTAGAGAAGGAATCGGAATTATTTTATATCAAACAAGTTGATGTGGATGTATTTGGTTTTAGTCGGGGTGCTGCCACTGCGCGACATGCTATTCATGTAATCACTACCGAGGAAACTATAATTGTCGCTGATCCAAGGGGCTATGGAGCGCAGACTGTAGTAACCAACCAACCATTGTTTGATCGCCTACGTACCACATATGGTTACAGTGAAATGAATAAAAACCGGGTCAAGATAATTTTTGCTGGCCTTTATGACACTGTTGTCTCCGTTAATGCAAGCCAATTAATGCCTGCGTGGATTGCAAATAATACCCGCAGCCAGCAAGCCGTAGCTAAAGCAAAATTTGCCCTGCATTTGGCCGCCGCAGACGAGCATCGAGCAGATTTTCCACTACATCGAATTAAAAGTTCATTAAATGCAGGTAAAGGTGCTGAATATTATTTGCCTGGAGTGCATTCTGATATTGGTGGAAGTTACAATCTTGCCAACGATGAATTGTTAGTTGATGGGAAGCAGAAAAAAAACGCTCGCATACGCGAGCTAAAATGTGATGGTAGCTACAGTAAATTGGTTAAGCAAAAAGAGGAATTGGAAACACTGGGCCATGAGACGGTGCTTGAAGAAACAGCTTGGATTTATACCGAGTATGGGAAGTTTCCTTCAGAAGGCAGGCTTTATGCCTATCGCCAAATAAATGGATTGGAATACGCTCGTCCCAGTGACGAAATAGAACGTGTCATCAATCGAGGTCGAGTTACAGACTTGATCGAAGATATGAAACAGTTAAAGGCAGATGGTTGGTATAAAGAAAGACAAATTAATATCGACGTGGACTATTTGGCATCAACCATGCGAGCTGTTACATCTATCCTTAAAGCAGCTATAAGTCCAGCGTGGGCATATGAAGACGGTTCGCCAAAGTCAGGGCGATTAATCACTACTCGCCTAGGAATCTCCAGCGGCTATTGCAACATCCCCTTAAAATTCATGGTGGAACATGCAGGTAAATATTCAATTTTGATTAACGCAAAATTAAATAAGCGTATAAAAATAATTCTAAGCGAAGTCCCGGCATTTGCATCAGTCGAAGGATCACTTAGAAAATATATGGCACAAAAAGGTTTAACAGGGTCTAAACCCAGTGATTGGAACGATATAACCAAGGCTAAAAGTTTCTGTCCTGAAATCAAATACCTTCGCAATAAACATTTGCATATGTCCAGCGCTTTCACCATTCCAGTAATGGATCCAGGCTTTACTCCCAGATTCGAAGGCAAACTTCGCAGAAGGTTTTATTATGAAGGTTAAAGGTTGGTGCCTAATGGTTTTTTTGACTTTTATCAATTTTTTCAGTGGATGTGGTGCAGCAGCGATGAATAAAGACGCAAAATCGGTAACTAATTTTAAGTGGTATGCAGTCGCCACTGCACCACGTGGGTACCCCATGGAAATCATCAGTGGTACTTTTTTTTGTAAGGGTACGAATGATGGTATACCAATCCCATCTGGCGGTACATTAACTACCGGTTGGGGTAAATCTGCCAGCGCCTATGTGGGCAGTGATGAAATTCCACCTTTGCCAGATCGAGTGCAGGTGAAGTTCTATTCCTATGTTGAAAAGCAGGTTTATGAAGCTGAGTTTGCTCTTCCCTATGACATCATATTGTCTAAGTTCCAGCAGCAGTTAAAAGAGCATCCGGATAAAGCTAACTATTCTTCATTTTTGCTCGGTGTAGCCCCTGGCGGTGCGATATCGGTTTGGCTTGAGGGAACAACGACTACCGAGGTGTTTTTTGGGCAAGCGAAAAAAATCGAGATGGAACCTAGTGCCGCTTTTGATCTGCCTTTCAAGTCCAAAGAGCAAAGTGATGAATATATAAACAGTGCATTGGCAGACAGCCTGACTGCCGAGCAGTTAGCACATATTAAAGCCCACGGCGTACCTATCGGGATATGGGCGCGTTATCGCAATTTATATAAGTGGTCGCCGGTATATAAAGATGGAAAAAATCCAACTGCCCCAGAAATGAGAGCACAATATCTGAATGGGGAGCGCTATCCTCTTCCTGCACACTTTAACGACGAATTAGCCAACACACTTAAACCGCTACCATCAAGCCTGACATTTAGAGCACAAGTCACACCAGATGAAAAAGCCATTTATATTATCGACTTTGAGCCCGTTGAGCTAATGGAAGCCTTTGAAAAGCTCGGCGCTCACGGCGAAAAAGTTTATATCGAATTTGATCCGCAAATTCCCGTAACCAATATGAAAATTCGTATTTACAATGATTCAAAGCCGAAAGATGAGAAGTCGCCGAAAGAATTTATTGAATTGAAAAAGTTTAAAGTTGATCCTTAGTAATAGAACAAAAAAACGGCGAGTAAAAATACTCGCCGTTTTTATTTTGGAAACATATCCACAATATTAACAGCAGGCGCGACAAATAAAATTACTATGAAACATACCGGTTGGTGGTTAATGGGCTTGGCAGGTATTTTTAGCTTCTTTTGTGGATCTGCTACAGCGATGAATAAACAAACAGAACCAGTAACCCATTTCAAATAGTACTCAGTAGCCACAGCGCCGAAGGACTACCCCATGGTGGTGATCAACGGCACCTTCTTCTATAAAGGACAGACGGTAGGTGACCTGATTCCCTCAGGAGGCACATTACGCCAGGGCTGGGGTGAGCAGTCCAGTGCTTATGTAAAGGGTCCAGAAATTCCACCCTTGCCCGATAGGGTGACAGTTACGTTTTATTCCTATGCAGAAAATAAATACTATAAAGCGGAATTCGCTTTGCCCTATGAGGATATTTTGGCGAAATTTCAGCTGCAGTCCAAGCAGGAGCCGGAGCTCCCTTACCGTGCATTTTTATTGGGCATAGCTCCTGGTGGTGCTGTGTCGGTTTGGCTCAAAGGTCCTATAACTACAGAGGTATATTTGGTCAAGCAGAAGAGATTCAGCTCACACCGACTCAAGCATTTAAATTACCTTTTAAAGATAAAGCTGATAGTGACGACTATGTTGGGCAAGCGTTAGCCGAGGCGGTAACACCTGAGCAGCTCGCGCATATTAAAGCCCATGGTGCACCCATAGGTACTTGGGCGCGCTATCGCAATTTATATAAAGGGGCTCCGGTATACAAAGATGGAAAGATCGCTATCAAACCACAAATGCCCGTAGATTTCTTAAATGGCGAGAGTCACTGGGTTCCTACTCATTTTAGCGATGAACTCTTTGATACACCCAAGCCATTACCATCGCATTTGGAATTTAGGGCGCAAGTAACGAAAGATGAATCTAAATTTTACATTATCGATTTTGAACCCATTGAACTGATGGAAGCATTTGAAAAGCTCGGTGCAAATGGTGAAAAAGTCTATATTGAATTTGATGCTCAAGTTCCACGACAAAATATGAAAATCTGTATTTACAATGATACAAAACCAAAAGATGAGAAGACGCCTAAAGAATTTATTGAATTGAAAAAGTTGTTCAGTTTTTTGTGTAGCTGCGGTGCGGCAACGACGAATAAACCGACGGAACCAGTAACTCATTTTAAATGGTGCTCAGTAGCCACAGCGCCGAGGGACTATTATGTGGGTTTAGTGGGTCAGTTTTGAACGCAAATCAACATCCAGATTCTGGAGGTTTGGACGGAACTCTTTAAGATATTGCCGAACCTAGTTGATAGCTCTGGCAACAATAGACACACGTCGATCAAGGCCGCCTTTGCGAACGACCAAGTAGACGACACTTACAGTGGTCGCTCTTAATTTAACATAAGAATGATTATGCGCATCTCTGAAATATTTTAAACTGTTTCTTTGTCGCATTAACTCTCCGTTAGTTGCCTTCCTCACGGATAATTAAATCCTTAATTTGATGCTTGGGTATTGCTCCATGCCTATTAGGTTCAGATATTCTTGCAAGTCCTTTAGATCGATGCTCCCTCTTACATAACCACACATGTGCTACCTCGGAAACAGAATGCTCTTAAATATTCTAAAGCGATAATTGCGTCACGCTTAATTTATACAAGCTGATGATTTTGGATGAGATGTAATGGGGTATTTACACTTCAGAAATAATCTGCGGCACTTCTTATACATTTCTATTTTTCATCTTGCACTGAGCATAATAATTTACGCGACAACCGAATTGGTTCGATATTTTTTGAATAACATTGTTACATTTTATAAAAATATTTTGTGTTACATTCATTTCGTTAAATAGAGTGTATTTAACTGTAGTAAACGTCTTACAGGTATTTAAGAGGCGTTAATAACAATTCGTCAGGTAGCGAATAAATTTATACTAAAGGAATTGTCATGAGAATATTTAATCGGTTTTGTAAGCTAGGACTATCCTGTGCGTTGCTGACCCCGCTAATGGCTTTTGCAGACTTTAACACTGCTGAACAATTTGAAAAAAAACTGCCGACTGAAATTAATTGGCAACCTTGTTACACGGATGAAAATCCAAACTTACTCTGCGCACAATATGCTGTACCGCTCAACCACCAAAGCAACAAAAGAAACCCCAAGACTATCCAGATTGCACTTATTAAATTACCCGCTAACAACCCATCTATAAAACCACTCGGCAGTTTATTTTTAAATCCCGGTGGGCCGGGGGGCAGCGGCGTGGAGTTTGTGCGTTATATCGGCCAATATATTTTTACCCAAGAGGTGCGCGACAGATACGATTTGATCGGATTTGATCCCCGTGGAATTAATTTGAGCCACGCGATCACTTGCGGATTAACTATCGAAGAAGCCAATCGGATAATTCCCCGATTTCCCTTCCCGGTAAGCCATAAAGAAGAAAAACAAAAAATAAAAAGCGATAAAACCCTCAGTGCACTGTGTGCAAAAAATGGCAATGACGTAATGAACCATATGTCTACAGCGGATGTTGCGCGGGATTTGGATCTGCTGCGTCAGGCTGTCGGCGATGAGTTACTAAATTATGCTGGCTATTCCTACGGTTCTTATTTAGGGGTTACCTACGCCAATCTTTTTCCACAAAAGGTCGGTCGCTTGGTGATCGACGGCGTGTTTGATCCCATCGCCTGGTCTACCGGGAAAAACTGGAGTGGCTGGATAGTACCTGTTACTACACGTCTCGAAAGCGATAAAAATAGCATGGCAACGTTGAAAGAATTTTTCCGGCTCTGTGATTTGTCTGGGCTTGGCGGTTGCAGTATCGCTGGAAATTCAGCTGCGCGATTCGATCAAATCGTACAGCGCCTCAAGGTGCAGCCGCAACCCATCATATTTCCGGATGGAACCTCAGGAGAGCTAACCTACGCAATGGTTATGTCGGCGACGGTCAGCGCAATGTACAGTAGTCCAAGCTGGACTACGTTTGCAGGTCTTATTGCATACATTGAGGCGCAATTTCCACCACAGTTAATCGGCCAGCAATATTCGCAATTGCGCGATGAGTTGGGTATTGAAGAGGTGAGCGTTCCGGACGACAACGCCCTTTTTCGCTTCCCGGCCGTGTTGTGCAGCGACTCGGATAATCCTGAACAAGCAGAATTTTGGCCACTGTGGGCTGCAGAGTCTGAAAATCAAAATGGTTATTTCGGCCGCTTATGGACATGGAGTTCGAGTATTTGCGCACACTGGCCAGGCTCGCAAAAAAGTCGTTTCACGGGTCCATTTAATAAAAAAACCAAAAATCCCGTGTTAATTGCCAGCACACTGTTTGACCCCGCAACGCCTTACTCGGGTGCGAAAACTGTTGCGCGTCTATTACCAAACTCTCGCCTGATAACTGTTGCGGGCTGGGGGCACACCACTCCGGGGCTATCATACTGCGCTGATATCATAACTGTTGAGTATCTATTAAGCGGTGCCTTGCCCGCAGCCGACACCCTCTGCGAACAGGACATAATGCCTTTTTATATGCCAGACAGCACAAATGCATTGGATGAAAAAAGTCCTTCCGCAAATAACAGAAGTCTCCTGCGCACCGATTCAACTGGTCATAGCTCGGACAGCACCCATGTTAGAAAAGCGATAATCCGTAACAATCAACAAAGGTCTAATTAATTCCCACAATAAATGATTGTTATCTCTCAAAAAAGCCGATCTGATAATCAGATCGGCTTTTTTGTATCTATGAAATTTTCAATATATCTGATGTTCTTCGATCAACTTCAGTAGTTAAGGGCATCGCGCCAAAATCTCTTAAAACTACTATGAGTCCTATCTTGGTTTTTTTCCTTTTACTGTTGGGGGGATAGATCACTTAGATAGCAATAATTAGCGCTCACAGACTTAATAACAAAAACTTATTTACGCGACATATGCACACAACACTACAGTGATAGTCGTTCGTTTGGTTTCATCTGACACCTCAAGCGAAACGGATCCGTTTTGTGCTTCAGCTAGTAGTTTTGCCGAATATGCTCCTAAACCTGTTCCACCCGATTTTCCATAAGTGACAAACTTTTCAAAAAAGCGATCGCGAATAGCAAGAGGTACCAAGCCGGTATTTGCAATAGTAATTCGCAACGGATTTTCATTATGTAGCATAACCTCAACCTGCGTTTTTTCTGGTGCAGCTTCGCACGCATTTTTGATAAGGTTTTGAAACAGTGAGTAGCAAAGCATGGCATCGCCCATACTTTTTGGTGGTTCTTCATTGACGGCTGCAACATCCGTATCTACTGAAATAATCAAATGCTTTTCAGAAAAGGTGTGGCGTGATAATTCCACAACACGTCGTAAAATATCGCCAATTTTTACGGGCTCTGGATTCAACTTGAATCGTCCGGTTTCAATTTTATAAAGTTCGGAAGAGAGATTGATCATACTGAGTGTTTGTAAAGCAGCGTCTTCCGCTATACGCAGTTGTTCTATCTGTTTCCGGCTGAGCCCTATATCTGCGCCCAGAGCTTGAATAATGCCAATGACGCCTGCCAGCGGACCTTTCATATCGTGACGGGTGATATGTTCAACATCTTCACGTAAGCGTGCATTTTCCAATAAGGTATCGTATTCGGCTTGCAGTTGTTTATGCAGTTCAACATAACGCAGGAAATTGCGCACACGAGGAACCAAAAAATCCGGGTTTATAGGTTTAGTAACAAAATCGACTGCACCCAGCGCCATTCCTTTTAAATGGGCTTCATCGGTTTCCATTGCAGTAACAAAAATAATGGGGATGTGTTCGGAATTGGGATGCTCACGCATTCGTTTCGCTACTTCAAAGCCATCAAGACCGGGCATCATGATATCGAGCAATACAAGATCAGGCGGGTCGTCTGATGTGCAAATATCCAAAGCACGTTCGCCATTAAGTGATATGCGTACGCGATAGGTATCTTTGAATAATTGAAACAGTAATTCGACATTATCAGAGGTATCGTCTACCACTAAAATTGTTGAACGTTTTGATTCAACTTTTAAACCACCGGAATTAATTGTTGATTGCGATGGTTCTATATCGGAATGAGATTGGTTTGGTGATGAAGCGACCTTTCTCGGTCTAGACGTCATTGCCATTGAGATGCGCTCGGCCAAGCCTCCAGCCGTATAAGGTTTAACTAATAATGCGTTCACACCTTGGGCAATAGCTTCCACCACTCGTTCGCGCTCTGCTTCGGCGGTAATCATGATAAATGGCATGTGAGAAAGTTTTGCACTCGCTCTTACCGCAACTAACAATTCCAGTCCCGTCATGATGGGCATATTCCAATCCGATAGCACCAGATCGAAGTGTTGCTGGTTCAATAGTCGCCACGCTTCTGCACCGTCTTTAGCTTGAAAAATTTGCGCAGCGCCCAAAGTGCGCAGTTGGGCGGCAGTAACTTTTCGCATTGCTTCAAAGTCATCGACGACCAGTATTTTTGTATGTTGAGTAATTACCATAGATTTCCTCATTTACTGGCTTCGATTGATGACTATGGTTTTTCTGACATCGCTTTTTCAAGATATTCAACTTTTTTGCTGAGGTCAGCGTCGCTATCTGTGTAGGCTGCTGCAATTTTTTTAAATTCATCCTGCAGCACCAGAAAAGCATCAGCCATATCGGGATCAAAATGCGTGCCTCTCCCCTCTTTGATAATTGCAACGGCTTTTTCGTGTGGCATGGGCGCTTTATAAACACGGCGGCTAATCAATGCATCGTAAACATCTGCCACGGCCATGAGTCGCGCAGAAATAGGAATATCATCACCCGAAAGTCCTTCGGGATATCCGGAACCATCCCACTTCTCTTGATGGCTGTAGGCGATTTCTTTTGCATACTTTAAAAACGGCATTTCTACACCAAGATCTTTTTCGGCCTGCAAGATTGCATCTCTACCCAAGGTGGTATGGGTTTTCATAATTTCAAATTCTTCCGGCTCAAAGCGGCCCGGCTTTAATAAAATTCTATCGGGAATCCCCACTTTGCCAATGTCATGCAAGGGTGCTGATTTAAACAATAATTCAATGGTTTTATCGTCATTGAGAAAGTGCGCAAAGCGCGGATTAAACCGCACCTTTTCCGCTAAGATTTTAACGTAATGCTGTGTGCGGCGAATGTGATTACCCGTTTCGTTATCGCGCGTTTCGGCAAGCGATGCCATTGCATTAATGGTGACATCCTGAATTGCCATGACTTCCGCTGTCCGTTTATTTACCTCGGACGCGAGATAGGTATTTTTATCTTTCAAAAAATCCTGCATACGTTTAACAGAGAGATGTGTTTCCACGCGCGCGAGCACAATCGGTGGAGAGATAGGTTTGGTAATGTAATCAGAAGCCCCCAATTCAAATCCGAGCGTTTCGTCTATGACTTCCGTTTTTGCAGTCAGGAATATAATGGGAATATCGCGTGTTTTATTATCGGCTTTCAACAGCCGACACACTTCATAGCCATCCATTTCGGGCATCATGATATCGAGCAGTATCAAATCAGGCGGGGTTTCCGACTGTGCAATTTTGAGCGCACGCGCACCACTGTTGGCAACCTTAACGAGGTAATTGTCCTTAAGTAAACCGCTCATCAGCGTTAAATTATCCGGAGTATCATCCACCACTAAAATTATGGCTTTTTGGGTAAACACAATCGCTTTTTCCATTTTTTAATTCCTCGTGGTGTGATTGGTTAAATCGATAAATATTCCTACTAGACCGCCAGGCTGGCCGTCATCAAGGCAAAATCCAGAAACGCGGTAAAGGGTTTGATGTAAGTTTCCATCAGCGAACGGAATCAATACTTCCCGTTGAACCTCGCCAACCTCTGCAATAACGCGTTCGTCTTCCAGTTGATAGGCAATGCGATCTGCTTTTGGCAGGTAGTCAAGATCAAGCACTTGTTTTCCGATCAAGTCCTCACGTTTCACATCGAATACTTTTTCATAAGCTCGGTTAAAGCCGAGAAATCGGCAGTCCGGGCCTTTGTAAAATATTGGGTAGGGAATAGTGTCGATTAACGCTTGCTGGAGTGATGCTTGCTTGCGTAAAGATTCTTCGGAAACTCGTTGTTGCTGAAATTCCACTTCAAGTGAGTGCCGCTGCTCCATAATCTCAATATTCGCAGCAGTAATTGTTTCAAACTCCGCTAACATTTTTTCCTGTTTGCTCGTCAATACATTGAACGATGCCAACTCCAATACGCCGACCAGTTTTCCCTTAAGCATGAGAGGATGCAGCAAAATGACTTGCGGACTTACTACACCACTGCCCGACACAATGTGTAAGTAATCGGCAGGCAGCTGACTAATGTGCAAAGATTTTTCTTCAAGTGCACACTGCCCGACCAATCCTTCTCCATAAGGAATTTCTTTGCCGATATCGCTCACAGCAACGCCGTAGCCACCTATCAAACGCAATTGTTTTCGCGCATTATCAGCCGTATAAAGCAGCCCAAACCCTATACCCATCAATTCATTCGCATGACGCATAAAAGTTTGTACGAGTTCCGCGTAGTTTCGCACTTGACGCAACTCAGCAGCCACTTTTGCGATAAGTGCCCGCTCCTCAGCGGCGGCGAGATTATTTTCCTGCGCTTTGGTTCGTGCTTCATTTTCATTTGCCAGAGATATACGGAGTCGCTTGGTGCGGTTAAATTGCTGTTGGAGTAACACAACAATTATTAACGCAAACAGTAAGATAAATCCAAAGCTCAAATTGTTCATGTCGCACTTCTATTTTCTGTTTCAATCATTGCATTGAAAATTTCATTATCTTTGGCAATTAACAACGCTTTTTCGAAATCGAAATTCTTGATGTGTTTTTCTAACTGCACAAAAATGGATGTATCCAATACCGATTGAATGACAGCGACATTTTCATCAAACAGGTCGCAGGCTTCACTATCATCAGCGGCTAGCAATGCAATAAATTTTTGCAAAACTGGTTTAACCAAATTTATATCGTAAGCGATAGCCTTGGTTTCAACTTTGGGAGGAAGGGCAGATCTCAGGGCGTTACACAAACGAATGAGTGCTGCTTCAAATTCAGAGAGCTTAGGTTCTATAACCTCAACAGCCGCACCTGAACCACATAATCGCTCCAACTCTTCGGCCTGATGTTGCAGTGCGCTAGCGCCAATGTTGCCGCATACCGCTTTCGCGGTATGCGCTATGCGCTCAGCAGTCGCTATATCTTTATTCGCTAATGCAGAACGTAACTCCGTTGGCGCTGTTGATTGGCTTTCCAAAAACTTACGCAGCATGGAAATATAAGCAGGAACTTTATTGAGCACGCGTTTCAAGCCCAATTGGACATCGAGACCTTCGATGTCGGGCAATGTTGTTTCGATTGATTGTGCTTTCCCCACCTCAAGGTGTGCAGCTTTATGAGTTGAGTTTGTTCGCGGTTTTATCCAGCGCAATAATGTGCGAAATAATTCATCGGGATCTATGGGTTTTGCGACGTGATCATTCATCCCTGCGGCAAGGCATCGCTCTTTATCCTGCGTCATGGCATTTGCGGTCATAGCCACAATGGGCAGCTCGTCCAGCGATTTACTTTTACGAATTTCTTGCGTTGCACTCACGCCATCCATAACCGGCATTTGCATATCCATAAGCACAATGTCGTAGCGGTGCTGTTTCAGTAAGTTCACGGCCTCTTCGCCATTGTTGGCGATGGTAACTACAAACCCGGCATCGCTCAGCAGCCCCATCGCAACTTCCTGGTTTAGCTCATTGTCTTCCGCAACCAGAATTTCTGCGCCGGCTATGCTTGAAAGATCTGCTTCGTTATTAATTCCACGGTTATCTTCCGCGTACATTTCTTCAAGTTGTCCGCCTAATATTCGAACCACGGAGTCAAACAAAATCGAGGGATTAACCGGTTTTATAATGACGTCATCCAATCCCACTGACTCAGCCGCCTGCAGCACTTCTTCGCGACCATAAGCGGTGACCATGACCAAATGTGGCGTAGTTTGCAGCGTTAATTCGCCTATAGCCCGCGCTGTTTCAATACCGTCCATGCCCGGCATGCGCCAATCTAGAAATACAATTTCATACGGCTGCCCTGCCTGCGCTGCTCGTTGTATCGCAGCGATAGCTTCCTGCCCACTTGCTGCCTCATCGACTTTGAATGACATCTTGCTTAGCAGAATATCCAATACACCGCGCGCCATATCATGATCATCAACCACCAGTGCGCGCTTATCTCTCAACGCTGGCTCCAGCAGCAAATTTTTCATGGGCGCTTCGGTTTTTCTCATCCGCGCGGTGAACCAGAAAGTACTGCCTTCACCATAAACACTTTCTACACCGACATCGCCACCCATAAGTTGGGCAAGTTGTTTTGATATGGCCAAGCCTAAACCTGTGCCACCGTATTTTCGGCTGGTAGACATGTCCGCCTGCTGGAATGATTGAAACAGTTTGGCTTGTTGTTCATCGGTCAAACCAATACCCGTGTCGCGCACGCTGAAATGCAGCAAGGCTTCTTGCTCATTTTGCTCAAGCACTTTGACGGCAATAACTATCTCGCCCTGGTCGGTAAACTTAACGGCATTGTTGGCATAATTAATTAATATCTGCCCAATACGGAGTGAGTCGCCATTCAAATAACGGGGAACGTTTTGATCGATATTGAAAATTAATTCCAACCCTTTCGCGCTGGTTTTTTCTGAACTCACGTTGGCAACGTTATCTAGCACTTTGTCCAATTCAAAGTCGGTGTATTCAATGGAAAGTTTGCCCGCTTCAATTTTGGAGAAATCAAGAATATCGTTGATGATGCCAAGCAGGTGTTGCCCTGAACCCTGGATTTTTTTGATGTAATCGCGTTGGCGTGGTGCAAGTTCAGTTTTCAACACCAAATGCGACATGCCAATAATGGCATTCATGGGCGTGCGAATTTCATGGCTCATATTGGCGAGGAAATCCGATTTCATGCGCGTGGCATCTTCAGCCAGCTCTTTGGCTTGTTGCAGATTCTGTTCAGCCTCCCGACTGATGGTGACATCCATCGCCACACCGTACATATCGGTGGCTTCACCTTTAGCATTGCGCACGATATGCCCCATGGCATGAATCCATACGATGCGACCATCGACTGGGCGTTTGTAGGCATAGGTAACGTCGTAACGCGGCACAACTCCCTCAATTGCCGCGGTGAAATTGGTCAACGCAGATTCTGCGGCAGCCTCATCGCCCAGTCTGACGTTCACATACCACTCATCCATGACGTGGTAGCGCCAATCTTTGCGCGGTGGATCACCATAAATAATGGCGGCGCGTTCAGAGGAATTGTAGTAACCGTCATCGGTGTTAAGCGGTACATGCCAGTAACCCGACTGAGTGAGATCCATCGCCTGCTCGCCAAGGAAATTGGCCAGCTGCAATTGTTTTTGTACAGCAATGCGTTCGCTAATATCGCGAATAGACGTACAGGCACACATCCCGCGGCCACCTAAATCCGGTAGCAAACTGAGCCCTATCTCAATGGGAAACTCACTGCCATCTTTACGCAGCCCCTTAAGATCAAACCCGGCGCCCATGGCACGATTCCCGCCCATAGCCATGAACCCGGCACGTTTTTGCGCATGTCCCCCACGAGCGCCCATCGGTACCAATTGATCAACACTTTGGCCCATAAGTTCGCCGCGTGAGTAGCCAAAAAGCTCCTCTGCCTTGGGATTACACAAAATAATGATGCCTTGCTCATTCGCCACCAACATACCGTCAGGTGCTGTTTCTACGATGCCCCGGTACCAGGCTTCGGTTTGCATCAGCTCGAATTGCTGCGCCTCCATTTCTACCGATTGCTCTTCAAGCTGAGCCGCCTGTTTTTCCATGCGCAGTGCTTGTTCCTGGGTTTCGCTAAGCAGTGCTCGGGTATGCAAACTGCGTTCGAGCAATTCCATACTCATCCCTAAAATTGGCATCAATGCATCCAGCAAATCCATTTCACGTTTGCCGAAAGGTTGGAAGGTCGCAAGTTCCAGCACTCCCAGTAAGCGCTCGTTATGAAGAATGGGCAGTATGACGATGACGCGAGGAACGCTTTCGCCAAGCCCCGAATTAATGGTGATGTAATCAGAAGGAGGATTACTCAATGTGATGGGCGCTTTCTCAAGGGCGCACTGCCCCACCAGCCCTTCACCTATGGCAAAGTGCTGCTTAAGCTGTTTGCGCTCGCGATAACCGTATCCGGCCAGTAGACGTAAACCATCTCCCTCCTCGTTGACATAAAACACACCATGTCCGGCGCCTACAAGTGGGCACAGAGTAGTAAGGACTACACGGGATAATTCGGCGAAGCTGTCGATTTGTTGTAATTGTGTCGCAATTTCTGCCAGATGCGTTTTGCCCCAGCGCTGAAATTCCATGACCCGATAAACGTCCTGCAATTGCTCGACGCCGCGCGCAATTACACCTATTTCGTTGGGATAATTTGTCAGCGGTATTGCATCGTTGACATTGCCTTTGGCAAGGTTATCAATCGCAAAACGCAGCCGATCTGCCGGTCGTTTTATGGAGCGGCCAATCATTGCGCCAACAATCGCGCCAAATAAAAGACCGCCAATCATTAAACCCAATTTCAGCCAGAGAGTATCGCTGCTGTGCTTGGCCATGGCCTCCGCCGTTTCCTGGGCACCGATTTCCTTAATCTCCGCCATGTGATTTAGTGTCTGGTCGGCGGCATCACCCACTTGGCTAAACCGGGAACTGGAAATAAAAGCGATGGCTTTGCTTTGGTATTCCGCATCCTCTTCCATCAACGTAGTGGCATAATTCACATTACGTTTGTATTCGTCGAACTCCAGCTCGAACTCACTCAGAAGGCGTTTTACCCGCTCCCGATAAATACTTTTGCGGGCCGCATCTAATTCTTTATCCACGTTAAGAAAAGCCTGATCAAGTTGGACTTTGGCTTCGCTGCGTGCAGCAGGATTTGGAGCAAGTACATATTGCCGGAGGGTGCGCCCGATCAGAATTAAATTAATGTTGGTTTCTTTAATGTGGGAGATACCCAACAACTCCATTTGATAAAGCTCAGACGCCTGCCGGCTCATATCACGCACAGTGAGAATGGAATTGATTCCCAGCAGCAATATAGTTAATAGCAAAGCACCGAATCCAACCAGCAGATTGCTGACCAAACTACGCTTCTCCAGGGAAGCCCAAAACGTCTTCATGCGGCTGAATCCTTTGGCTTGAACAGGTTGTAGTTCCAACAAATGTTAATTTTTCTTGCGCCGATATACGCGATGATAATGGTCCAGCGGTAAAAATAGCGTAGTGCCAGTTAGTCCAATCGTTTCAGATTGCCCGAGAAACAAAAGTCCTCCCGGAATTAAAAAGTCATAAAATTTTTTAATTAATTTATCCTGCAATTCACTCTTCATGTAGATGAGCAAATTGCGGCAGCTAATGGCATCAACTTTTTCTGACAGATAACTGCTTACAACATCCTCAACGTAAAAATGACACACCTGACGAATACCGGGCTTAACGTGAAAATATTGCTCATCGCGATCAAAGTAACGCTCCAGAATGTCCGGGGTTATATCGCGCAATGCCGCCAGTGGGTAACGCCCCTGATTGGCTATGGCTATCGCCTGCGGGTTTAGATCGCTGCCTATAATATGTACATCACAATCAGCAAAGCCATTACCGAAGATTTCAGCAAGCAGTATTGCCCAACTATAGCACTCTTCTCCGGAAGCGCAGCCGGGCACCCAAATACGAATAGGATCACCCTGAGCCTTATCTTTCAGTACTTCATTTACATGTATTTTTAATGCAGAAAAAGATTCTCTATCGCGAAAAAAAGAGGAAAGGGATATAAGAAATTGGTGTTGCAGCTTGTGCAGTTCATCAGGATTTTTGTGTGTATAAAGTTGATAATCTTCAAGTGACGCAATTTTCAACATAGCCATCCGTCGATGAAGTCTTCGCAACAGGGTTTCTTCTTTGTAATGGGAAAAATCCTTCCCCGTGATCGTTAAAATTGTCTGGAGTAAACGGTTAAAAATTTTTCCATCATCAACTACTAAATTTAGTGTAGATCGAACCTCATTAATCGGCTGCTGAACCTGGGAAAAATGAATGTCGCTAACAAGCGATTGGGCAATTTGTTCGGGCAAAAGAATTTCATCGGCCAGATTGGCTCGAATAATAGTTCCCGGCATTCCCTCCAACCGTGCTGATGCCAAACTCTGCGCAATAACTTTCCCTCCTGCGGTTTTAATGGCGCGACACCCCGACAAACCATCATTGCCAGCACCTGACAAAATAATTCCGACCCCGTGCGTGCCATGCTGAGCGATAGACTTAAATAGCGCATTGACCGAGGGGCTGGAGATTTGATCACTGGCAACAGGCAGTAACTGCATGAGCCGTTGCTGGATAACACCAGTGACGCCGGGAGGGATTAAAAAAACCTGATCCGCAACCAGCAAGTCATTGTGTGTTGCGGCTACGAGAGGGAGAGCTGACAGGCGTTTTAGCAACTTGAGAATCAAGTCAACATGGTTATGCCTCGCCATATGCAAGGCAATGATATAAACAGTCTGAGCATCGGGTCTAAGCGTAGGTAAAAGCTGGGCTAATGCATCAAGCCCTCCCGCAGAGGCACCAATCCCCACAACACGTAGAAACTCGCTTTTTTTATTTAACATATTTGCAAGGCGTACCAGAGAGAAGCATCAGAATGCTCGTTGCCACCAAAAATAGCATCAAGTACGTTGGAATAACATTGTTCTGAGTTTAAGGTCGAATGTGCAACTGAAAGCTCTGCTACAGGCTTTCGCAAAGCACCTGTGGTGCCAACAAGATTTAAACCCTCTTAAGAATCTTAGGCATAAATTGGCTCTGAATCGTGACCTCTCTCTGTATAGACCACAACCCAGGATCACCAACTAAACTTTCCGCATAAGAGCAAAATGAAATCATCATTCTTTTTTGCTAGATATAAAATGCTCATTAGTTCTCTGCGCAATTTAACGTCCAGCACACAAAGTATGCGAGCCTGCGTGATTTGTTATATAAACTCATGCGCATTTGACCTGCAAAAACAATGCGCATAACATATACGCATATTCAAAAAGGAGGTAAATATGCCTGCACTTTACGATCAAAACGCCCCTAAAAAGCCAACAAACCTTAGTATAAATAGTGACTTATTGAAAAAGGCCAGAGATTTAGAGATAAACCTCTCAGCCGCTTTAGAGCAGGCGCTTACAAGCCAGCTAAAGGCCAAACAAGCACAGCAATGGCTAGAGCAGAATAAAAACGCCATTACAGCCTACAACAAGTCTGTGGATGAAAGCGGTGTATTCGGCGATGGGATTCGGAGCTTTTAAATGGCGCAGTTTACAATTTACCAAAATAAAAACTCACAGAGTAAAAAAGAGTTTCCATTACTCTTAGATATACAAACGAACCTACTCGATTTATTACAAACTACGGTTGTAGTTCCACTTAAAAAATTTGAAAAAAACAAAGATAAAGTTTTAACTCAGTTAACTCCTACCTTTGCGATTGAAGGCTTGGATTATTTAATGCTTACGCCTCAGTTGGCAGGTATTCAACGTAAAGAGCTAGGTAAAGCCGTTGGGGATGTAACATATGCAAGAACTGAAATATTAAATGCCTTGGATTTTCTCTTTACCGGTATTTAACGTGAAATTCTGCCGCGTTTTGTTATGGCAGAGATGGTTTACACTTTTAGAAACCGCCTTTCTGCAAAAGCCAACCGAAGCTACCGATTAATATTACCGATGCGAATACTCGCAACAATTTGCCTTAATGGCAACCTACAATGCGAAGTGCGTTTAGCGAAGATTTTCTATTAGGACCGGAACAACACTGCGCATTTTGAAAACTGTCCAGTCACGAAGTGTCGATGCTGGAACGATTTGTTATGCTTGAGCAAGATTAGCAATAAAAAAAGTGAAAATATAAATGGAGTTGATGGTTCAGATACCTCAACAGGTAAAGTGGTCAAATATATATTGTCTATTTGATTCAATATATCACTTCTATTTAGAATAGTTTTTATGGTGAATGAATTTATTCCGTTCCACTCGTGACCAGAAAAATTAATTGTACCTTTTACGGAACCAACGGAAAATTTTCCACCTTTTGACGATTCAAACTCAAGTCCTAGAAAAGCGGTATTGATAACGGTCAAATTTTCAAGATTAAACAAACCTATATTCTTCGAAATTTCAATGGTGTTGCTTGTTTCATACCATGCGAGTGTATCTAAACGGATGTTATGAAATCCATAATCCGCTGTAACATCGAAACCGTCCTCAGCATAACCCTTGTTATTTTGAGTGTACGTGCCTGAAGAAAAATCAAGCACTATTGGTGTGGCAAATGACTTCACGCTAATAAATAGTAATGTAATTATGTAAATCAAATATTTCATATGGTTTCCTTTGTATTAATGCATAACGCCGCGATAAACGGTGGTTTTTAAGTTGCACTTTTGTCATAAAATGAAGCGAAGCGGAATGGCAAAAGTGCAACTTAAAAATCCATCCGTTTGATTGCTTTGTTATGCTTTTAAATTAAACCGTTTCTCTAATTTTTCTGCCCAGACTAAACAATTATATGCATCTGCTGCAATTGCACGTGAGACAAATTCAACCAATTCAGGGTGAACCCAAGAATACAAAGCAATGCCATTCTCGCTATTTTCACAATACAGCCATGTGTCCCATGGTGGATTATCAAAATCGTCAATGTATTCACCATTGCTGTCAGCGTGAATTGAATTTATTTGCTCTTGGCATACATATGCAACCATTGCATCGTTGAGGCTGCATTCTGGATAGAAGCAAAGTATTCTGCCGCTAGCGGATATTAGTTCGATATTTCCACCGACGAGACCGTTTCTCTTTGAGACTATTTGAGCTAATAAGGTCTGCACTTCATTAATATTTAAATATGTAATATTTGAATCTTCGGAGCTTTTTACTAGAGCAGGAAACAATTCGGGGCTTCTATGACATGAAGCTAGATCTCTCCAGTTAAGTTTTTCGCGACACCAGATAATAGCGCTTTTAAGTGAAGCTTCTAACTCATTCATTGTTTCAACCCTAGACATGCATAACGTTAAGTTCAGCGGCAGCTTTTAAGTTGTGATTTTGTGGAATACTTTTGCGTAGCAAAACCACAAAAGCGCGACTTACAAACTGTCCAGCAAGCGTAGCTTGCGTGCTGGAACGCCTTGTTAAATGCATTTATTTGACTCGCCCAAAATTTGGGTTTTGTGAAATTCAATACCATTTTCGTCGAGCGCATTAAATATTTCTAAAGCTTCACCACCTTCTAGGCCGATAATCAAACGAGTCCAAATTGACAATTCTTGCGATCCAATACTCATTTCTCCGCGCCCAAGCGAGACATGTGTAACAATCTTTTCAAGTGCAGAATCGAGAGCAGGTACACCTTCACACAACCACCTAATAGTATTACCACCAACTGAAAAGGGAAGTATGCGATCTTGTTGTATAGCAAGTTCGTCGAACTTTCTCCACGAGATAGACAGGGTTTCATTTCCAATTATGAGAAATAAAGGTATGTCCATCCAATCAGACCACTCCCCTTCGGTTGAACACCAAAGTTGAGCAAGCTCATAACCCTTGATCTTCGCTCCGATTAAATTGGCGAACTGCTGTCTGATAAGTTCAGATTTACTTTCTAATGTTTCTACATAGTTCATATATTTAACGAGTTATGGACACCAGCTAAATTTTTTCAAAAAATTTTGTCTGGTGTTCCGTATTGTTGAGTGTCTGCCAGATGGAGATGATCTTTATTAATGCTCAGTACATCAGATAACCACAAGTTATTTTCTGG
>Ga0247804_10000095_pt1 | contig 44118 bp, 38 predicted proteins | sample UWRJL029104C1_FD_181142 | JGI IMG/M metagenome (GOLD analysis project Ga0247804, IMG submission 181142) | Plant litter microbial communities from Arlington Agricultural Research Station in Wisconsin, United States - UWRJ-L029-104C-1 | ecosystem: Environmental > Terrestrial > Plant litter >... | reverse complement strand
TAAATATCATTTATGGATTTGATGCAAGATTTACTATCATTAATTTAGTTTGGGTTTTGGTCTGAAACGTAGTAGAAAGTTTGCTTTACTAACCTAAAAAGTTTAAGATGCAAATTAGATTTTCGTGATAAAAAATAATTTTTAACCGATGAAAAAAATATTAGTATTATGTACCGGCAATAGCTGCCGAAGTCAGATAGCACAAGCTTATCTGCAATTCTTTGCAGGAAACAAAGCACAAGTGTATAGTGCAGGTATAGAAACTCATGGTGTACATCCAACTGCTGTAAAGATAATGCAGGAAGATGGTATTGACATTTCACACCATGCTTCTAATGACGTAAATGAATACATTAATATCAGCTTCGATTTTGTTATTACGGTATGTGATAATGCAAAAGAGAACTGCCCATACTTTCCTGCTCAAACAAAAAACTTCCATCAAAACTTTCCCGATCCGGCAAAAGCAAATGGTACAGAAGAAGAGATTTTACATCAGTTCAGACAAACCAGAGATTTGATTAAAATGTACACAGAAAAATTCGTGAAGGAATATTTATAACAATATCGGCTGCTACCAATGCACCAATAGATATCACAAAAAAAATAACAAATGAGCGCAATAAGATAATTTGACGAAACTTCATGTATAACTCTGACGGTATTTTGAAACCTTTCACAAGTTAAAGAGTAAAAAAAAATACGTATTTTTGCGTATGCTTAGATACAAAGCCGACAGGCGAACATTAGCGGTAGTTACTTTATATTTTATCGCTGCCATATCACCTTGGTTTTTATGGGACAGCCTAACTACATGGCAAATTGTATTATTGGTACTTATCAATTGTTTTTTATCGTTCACCTGCGCCGTAATTGTACACAACACCATTCACGTTCCTATTTTCAGAAAAAAGAGCTGGAACAAAGTTTTCCAGGTTATTTTAGCATTCTGTTACGGACATTCTACAAGCGCATATGTACCTGGTCATAATTTCAGCCATCACAAATACACGCAAACACCTAAAGATGCGATACGTACTTCTAAAGCTCGATTTAAAATAAATTTCCTCAACCAATTATTGTTTTTCTTCTTAATGAGCGGCGATATCTTAAAAGGTGAATTGAAATTTGCTGCCAAGATGCGTACGGAAAAGCCTGCCTGGTTTCGACAGTATTTGCTGGAAATGGTTTTAGTAATAGGAATGAAAGTAGTTTTACTTTTTGTGAATTGGAAATGCGCTGTTTTGTTTATTTTAATTCCGCATCAGTACGCAGCTTGGGGAATTGTAGGCACTAATTATTTTCAGCACGATGGCTGCGATGAAACGCACGAGTATAACAACAGCAGAACTTTTACAGACAAAACCTTGAACTGGCTCTTGTTCAACAATGCCTATCATGGTGCGCACCACATGAAACCGGGTTTACATTGGAGCCTACTGCCTGCTTATCATGAAGAGCATTTGGCACCATATGTTCATCCAAACCTCAACAGGGTATCTTTGACCAAATACTTATTTGAAACGCATATCTATCCTGCAAAACGCCTTGATTACTTAGGCAACCCAATCGTTTTGCCAGCCAAAGTAAAAGACGAAGATTGGGTAAATGCAGTAAATGTATCGCAACACCAAGGTGATATGGCTGGTGCCTAATGTAAACAAAAACACTTCTCAGTTTGCACTAGTAATTTATATAGCTATAAATACAAAACATATACGTGTTTAAAATATACACTTAAATTTTTTGTAATTGTTAAAACATTCGTATATTTGACGTTAGCTGATATTTAACTGACAAATCGTACATACAACAATATGGACTTCGTAAATAATACAATTATTCAATATTGACATCAATTTCGTGGAATTATAATAATTGGTAGGCAATTAATTCTTCTCTAAATGATGAATTCGGCTTTTTTGCTTCGATTTAATCCCGAATGCAAAGCCTAAAATGTTAGTGCCAACCACTCCACACAACCTAAAACGACATATGTCAAAATTAATGACAGACAGTAAACAAAACAGCATAAAACGAAGCGAAGAAATCACTATAAAATACTTCGCTTTTCTCGATCAGCATATTAAAGATGTTGTTCACGGGCAAGCAGCTGAATTTTTAGAACTCAACCAAATTGCGAAAGCATTACACGTTTCTCATTCACATCTTTCTGACACCTTGCAACAAGTAACAGGACATCATCCTTGCCATTTTTACGACCTTAAAATAGTAGAAACAGCAAAATCACTTTTAGCAGATACCGATCTATCTATTGCAGAAATAGCACGAAGACTAACCTATGACCCTTCTAACTTTGGGAAGTTTTTTAAAAAGTTTACAGGACAAACTGCCGGTGAGTTTAGGAACCAACAAAAAATAAAATATATTAAAAAAGTTCCGAAAAGTTCACCACGATATAAGGAAAGTACTTTTATACCTTTGAATAATATAAAACATTAAATACAAAATATACATGAGTAAAAAAGATCTAAACGGAAAAGTAGTTCTAATTGCCGGTGGCGGCAAAAACCTTGGCGGACTATTAAGCAAAGATTTTGCTGCAAAAGGAGCAAAATTAGCAATACACTACAACAGTGAAAGTTCAAAAGCAGAAAGCGAAAAAACTTTGGCAGAAGTACAAGCTTTGGGTGCTGAAGCATTTTTATTTCAAGGAGATTTAACAAAAATCGAAAATATTACAAAATTTTTCGATGAAACAATTTCTAAGTTTGGAGGAATTGATATTGCTATCAACACAGTTGGAATGGTGCTAAAAAAACCATTTGTAGAAACCACCGAACAGGAATATGATGTGATGTCTGACATCAACTCTAAAGTGGCATACTTCTTCATTCAAGAAGCTGGTAAAAAGCTAAACGACAAAGGAAAAATTTGTACCATAGTCACTTCACTTTTGGCAGCTTTCACAGGATATTATTCTACTTATGAAGGCATGAAAGCACCGGTAGAACACTTCACCAGAGCCGCTGCAAAAGAATTTGGCAACAGAGGAATTTCTGTAACGGCTGTGGCTCCTGGACCAATGGACACACCATTTTTCTACGGACAAGAAAGTGCAGAAGCTGTGGCTTACCACAAATCGGCATCAGCTTTGGGTGGTTTGACAGATATTAAAGACATCGCTCCATTGGTAGAGTTTTTGGTAACTGACGGATGGTGGATCACAGGACAAACCATCTTCGCAAACGGTGGTTATACCACAAGATAATAAATATAAGACAGGCATTTAAACGAGTATAATGCCTGTCTTTTTCTTTTTTTAATTTATAAAATTTACTTAAAATTATGAGCGAACAAAACAATGTAATCAGAAAGCAACCCAAACATACTTTCCCTAAGAAAAAGGTTTTGTGTTTGGTTTCCAACGCGGCACAACTTCACGGAATGGAAGTTGGATTTTTTGCCGAAGAAATGACACGACCATTCTTCGATTTCATCAATGCAGGTTATGATGTAGATGTGGCTTCTCCAAAAGGAGGAAAAGTAGTATTTGACGGACACAGCAATCCCGAAAATCCTAAAGGTGCTTATCCAAACGATTTGATAAGTATCGGCTTTGTGCATCACAACACTTTTGGAAAATGGATGGAAAACACTTTACCTATTTCCGATATAAACGTAGCCGATTACGACGCGGTTTGCGTATCAGGCGGTGGTGCTCCATTAATTAACTTTAAAGATGATTTTAAACTGCATAAATTGATTGCCGATTTTTATGAAGCAGGAAAAATCACCTGTTTAATCTGTCATGGAACATCTTTGCTTTTATGGACAAAATTAAGCGACGGAACATTATTGGCAGATGGTAAAACGTGGACAGGATTTGCAGATAGCGAAGAAAACATGATCAACGAAATGTTTGGAATGACGGTAAACGATTACACCATCGAAACCGAAGCACGCAAAAATGCAAATACTAATTTTGAAGTTGCAGGTCCATTAGAGCCGTTTGCAATCAGAGATGGCAGACTAATCACAGCTCAACAGCAACACAGTAGCTTTTTGGCATCGGAATTAGTTATTGAAGCGTTGTCGCAATAAATATTAACTGATGTTTATCAGACCTATTCAACTTTTTTAGATGGTTAGGTCTGATAGTGTCAGACTTATAAACAAGTTGCCTGTAATTTTATGACACACAATCCGATATAAAAACGCATCCGACGGACTATCGGAATTTTTGAAAATGGAAATAAAATGCGAAAGCTGTAATGAAACTTTTACAGCAACTTCATTACAACAGGAAAGAATTAAAATATCTGCCGAAAAAGGAAAATCTAAACTTGTGCTAAATTGCCCATCTTGTCGAAGTATGGTTATGGCAAAGCCACTTGTTCTTATGGGGAAAGTAACTGACACGGTTGAAAATGCTTTGGACAGTCGAATTTTTTGTTGTCCAACTACTTCTTGTATTGGATTTATAGAAAAGGAAGATGGGGAAGATATTTTTGGATGTGCAGAATGCGGAACGGAGTGGGCTTCACTTGACAACATATATTCTGAAATATCCAAAGTAATAGCACTTTATCCTTATCGACAAAAGGTTTATATAAAAGACAATGAAAAATATACAGCGATTAGTTTTGAAAATATTCCTAAATCCTACTATAAAAAGGTACAGACAGAAAAAGTATTTTAAACAATAAGCTCAGTAGAAAAAAACTACAGGCAACATTGCATTGGCGTTATAGGGGCTGACGAACATAGGCTCAACATTTGTAATTCTATTTATCTTTGGTGCAAGCATTGGGCTGACGAGCCTTGATTGCCCCTACAACGCCAATGCTTCAACGTTAGCGGTAATTTTGACAAATCGACCAAACCAATGAAATCTATGAACAAACAATTATGAAACTATACAAACTTTTATTCTCTTTAAACTTTACATTTTTATTTTTCTTCACAAGTTTATCTGCACAAGAAAAAAATATTGAACAAGAACATATTATTAAATCTATCAATATATTACTCAAACAGGATATTGAACATTGGGAAACAATAAACGTACGTCCGTTTAAGGCAAAAACCAAAATAGATTCTATTAAGAACCAAACATTCATAGCTATGGATTTTATACGTGGATATGAAGCGTTCAAAGATTACAAAAATTTGAAACTGATATCTATTGATAAGGTGCAAACTTTTAGTGAACATGTAAGCGAAGGCGAATCTGCATTAGAATATATTACTGCTTTTACAATGCAGGATAGCGTTTCGGGAAAAAAGTATGGTTTTATTGCCGAAGATATTTTTTGGAGCAACAATAAATTTAAAGGGTTCAAACTTGTAAGAGCCAATTCGTTATCCTCGATTTCGATTGATAAACTTTGGCAAGACTATATTGACGGTTTTAGTGTAAAAGCTGAAATTCCAGCTAAGGTAATCATAGTTGAAGATTTCATATACGAAGGAATTTTAAAGGAAGAAAAAATTAATTTGAAATGGAAAACAGAAGTAACAGAAGACAAAAAAAGCTATACAATACTGTTAAATCAAAATCAGAAGACACCAATAAAGTTACAATTACACACAACCAATCATCAAAATTATCTTTTAATAACAGAACCTTATTCTGGACATTTCACGTTGACAAAATATGCCAATGTATTAAAGGGTGTTTACCATGACGCTGACGGAAAAAAATATAAAATAAAATGGACTAAAAAAGAATAAAAAAACTACCGCTAACAAAGGTTTTGCGTCAGGATGGCTGAAATGCAATGAGATAATTTTAATGAAACAATATTTTTCAAATGCAATAATCAATAAATTTCAACACTATGATTCTAAAAATTATTAATTCTGCCCTCATTCTCGTAGCCGTTTTTATGGGCTTCAAACAAGGCTATGCAATGCTTTCAGGCAAACCGGAAATGGTGCAAATGTTTAGCAAATGGAATTTTTCAAAAACCGCCATTATGATTAACGGCGCAGTAACGATAATTGCAGCATTATTAATTTTATTTCCCAAGACCTTTGTTTGGGGCAATTTTTTGATGGCAACTGGAATTTTAATGATCATTTGCTTTCAATTATTGAATAGAGACTTAAAAGGCGTAGTCGTTGAAATTCCTTTTCTGTTGCTGAATTTAGTAATCATTTATCTGCAACATCCTTTTAAGAATTAACGATACAAAATCAATAATAAATAAACTTACTGTATGAAATTAAACTTATTAATAATTTTGTTTGCCAGCAATTCATTAGTTGCGTGTGGACAAACAACGACTCAGAAAACAGAAAATAAATCAGAAAATTTAATAACCGATTCTAAACCAATTCAAAATAACAACACAATGGATTTAAATAAAATAGCTAACCCAATAGTAAAAACTGCCATCGAAGCACTGCAAGCTAATGATATAAATGCTTGGTATTCACATTTTACAAGTGATGCAAAATTTTCAGACGATGGCAGATCGTTGGATTTCAAATCTTTTTTTGATAATGCTTTTGACAAAAAAGAAAAATTTCTCACTATTGACAAAGTAGAAAATAGCGGAAAAGATATCTACGGAAATTTCTTTGCAGGACAATGGGGAACTTTTAAAGTGTTCTTTAAATTTAATATCAACGCAAATGGTAAAATTGACAGATTAGACATAGGACAAGGAAAATAATGATAAAAATAAAGTAAACTAAAAGGTCACCCGATAACAGCCGTTTGTCAAAGCGCAAGTTTTTATGTTTTTATAAAAATGAAGTTTTACGTCTAAGCTATGTGCTTCTAATTAATTTAGTCGGCAAACTTTAGACATAATTATTACAACACCTTACCTTCAAAAACCTCGCTCAAAATTCGTATCTTCACCTTAATTACTAAACATAAAATATTTTTTACAATTGAATTTTACTGAATTTGGCTTTGATGCGCAGCTTTTGGAAGGAATTGATGCAATGAATTATAAAGAAGCAACTGCCGTGCAGGAACAGGTGATTCCAATTATTCGTGCAGGCAAAGATTTGATCGCTTCGGCACAAACAGGCACCGGAAAAACGGCTGCTTTCCTGTTACCTATCATCAACGAATTAATTACCACAGAAAAACATGAAGATGATATAAACGCTTTGGTGATTGTACCAACGCGCGAGTTGGCTATACAAATTGCACAAAACTTAGAAGCATTTTCGTACTTCACACCTATCAGTTCTATTGCGGTTTATGGTGGTGGCGATGGCTCTTCTTTCGAAAATGAAAAACGTGCTTTGTCGAAAGGCGCAGACATTGTTATATGCACACCAGGCAGAATGATCAGTCATTTAATGGCTGGCTATGTAAAGATCGGCAAGCTGAAACATCTTATCTTAGATGAAGCAGATCGTATGCTTGATATGGGTTTTTATGATGACATTATGAAGATCATCACACATTTACCGGCAGAAAGGCAAACGCTTTTATTTTCGGCAACCATGCCGCCAAAGATGCGACAAATGGGTTTGAAGATATTGCGCAATCCGGAACAAATAAATATTTCCATTTCAAAACCACCTGAAAAAATTATTCAGAAAGCTTATATCGTTTATGAGCCACAGAAGATTCCGCTGATCACCAATATATTGAAAGATGATACACACAAAAAGATAATTGTGTTTTGCTCACGTATTGAAAGCACCAAGACTTTAAGCAGAGATCTGAACAGAGCTGGCATTAAAAATGATGCTGTGCATTCAGGTTTGGAACAGACTGAAAGAGAAGCTGCGTTACTGAATTTCAGAACAGGACGCACAAGAATTATTGTCGCTACTGATGTATTATCGCGTGGTATTGATATTGAAGATATTGACTTAGTAATTAATTTTGATGTACCGAATGATGGCGAAGATTATGTTCACCGCATTGGCAGAACGGCACGTGCTGAAACAGATGGTACGGCTATAACTTTGGTAAGCGAACTGGAGCAATATAAATTACTGGTAATAGAAGAATTGTTAGGCTATCCTGTTCCGAAGGGAATTGTGGATCCGTCTTTTGGTGAAGCACCTGCTTACGAGCCAAGAAAGAAAGAAAAAAGAAAACCATTTAAAAAGTCATTTAAGAAGAAAGGTGGAAATGGCGGCACACCTCGTCCAAAACAGAATTAGGCTTGATGATAATAGCCTAAAAAAAATTTAAAAGCTTCGTAACTAAGTGTGATAAGGCTTCGATAAACTCAGCCTGACATCCTGTAAACTCAGCTTGACATTCTGTGAATCAGCCTGATATTTGAAATTTATTTTACTAAGTGAATACCATCATCATCGATAGTAATTTTTTTCTGTTTGTATAGTTGTCCGACAGCACTTTTAAATGCTTTCTTGCTCATGTTCAGTTCCTGTTGTATATATTCAGGCTGGCTTTTGTCTGTTAGCTTTAAATAGCCTTGTTTTGCCTTTAAGCGTTCCAATATAATTGCGGTGTTCTTATCAATTACATTTTCAAAACCTTGCGGCTGCAAGCTTACATCTATCTTGCCATCTTCACGGATATTTTTGATATAGCCAATTATCTTTTGTCCTAATTCTAATGGCTGAAATATCTCATTATGATAGATCAAACCATCTACCTGATCTTCATTAATATACACATGATAACCAAGATCAGTTGGTCTGCCAATAATTAATTCAACCTGCTCGCCTATTTCAAAATCCATATCATTTGTTTTCACAAAATTACATCAATAATCTTACTTATTTATGGTAACTAATTGTGAACTTTATTTGTAAAAATCACTAACTTCATACGTATAAAAGTAAAGTATGCACACACGTTTTACATTTTTCCTTATTGTCTTATTTTTAATTTCCTGTAAAAAAGAATCGCCATCACCTGCAAGAACAAGAGCTGAAGTTTCTGTTACGCCTGAAAACTGGATGCGTTCTACCTTACTAAAATATTCCGGTCAGGATATTGCATTGGCAGACCTTGCTGTACCAGGTTCTCACGATGCAGGATTGTATGTAACCAATTTATGCTCTTTTGGTGCTAATAGCTGTAATACACAAACTCAATATTTGCCAATGAAGCAACAGCTGGAAGCAGGCATAAGAATTTTTGATCTGAGACCTTGCTTGGCAAACGGAAAATATTTTACGCAGCACGTTACAGATTGTGGTGGCTTAGGTTGCAAAGGCGATCTATTGACAAATATCTTTACACAAACCAATGATTTTTTGAATAATCATGGTGAATTGGTAATTTATCATTTAACACATTTTTGTGGTATGAATTATAATGATAGTGCTTTTATGAATTTGCTGACACGCACTTTCGGCGATAAGATATATAAAGAAACTTCAGTGAGCAGCATTCCTTTTATACAACAACCTTTAAGGAATATCATTCCAACATCTGTAAATACAGGAAAAGTGATGTTGATTTTTGATGATGATGTAAGTAATACTGCGACAAACAGAGCGAATGGCTTATTTGCAGGCAGCATTTTGCCGATTCAAGGTGGTTGGACAAACAGCCATAGTTTTGCTGACCTGAAAGTAAGACAACTTGCCAACTATGCTGATTTTGTAAACGACAGGAACAGCTTATTTCAATTCAGCTGGCAGGTTACGCAAGATGAAACACAAGCAATTACCTGTTTTTTTTCGCCAACTTCGCAGACTTCTATAGAAAACATGGCAATATATGCCAATAAGCAATTGCCTGCCATTCTTGACACTTTAATAATGAATAATGATATTACGAAAGGCAGAATTCCAAATATCATTTACTTTGATTTTGCCGATGAAGCCGGAACGCAGCAATGCTTACGCCTGAACAGCATTAACCTGGAATAATTCTCTATGATGAATTACAACCTTAATTAAACCTTAAATACTTATCTGTCATTCTAATGGTTTAAAACTGTATTTTTGTATAAATATTTATTAAAATGAGTTTGAGAAGACCTGCTGTTGATGAAAATGCTCCTAAAAAAATTTCTAAAGATGCCATCAATAATAGCTTAAAGATTGCACAATATCTAAAGCCTCATAAATTCTTATTTTTTCTTGGCTCTGTATTCTTAGTACTATCAACGCTTACTGCACTTTCGTTTCCATATTTATTTCCGTTATTAGTTGATCTGGCTCAGCATAAAGAAGTTAATCTTATATCGTTTGGCGGAAAGCATCTACTTCATCTTACCACAAGATTTGAACTGATAAAAATAATTGTAGTACTATTGATTTTACAAAGTGTGGTCTCATTTTTCAGGTTGTATGTTTTTGCACAAACCAATGAAAGAATTCTGGCAAATATCCGATTTGATTTATATAATAAGATCATCAGTTTGCCTATCTCTTTTTATGAAAAAAACAGGATCGGAGAATTAACCAGCAGAATTACTTCTGATATTACCAAGCTGCAAGATGCTTTATCTATTGATCTTGCAGAATTTTTCAGGCAACTGCTTACTTTAATCGGTGGTGTATTTGTATTATTTTTTATTTCTAAAGATTTGGCATTGTTTATTTTAGCAACGGTTCCTATCGTTGTAATCTTTGGTGTTGTTTTCGGAAGATTTATACGTAAAAGATCAGCAGAAGCACAACAAGCTGTAGCCGATTCTAATGTAGTTGTAGAAGAAACCTTTCATAACATCAACATCGTGAAAGCGTATACAAATGAACTATTTGAAAGCAACAGGTATTTACAGAAAGTAAATACAATTAAAACAGTTTACTTAGGTAATGCCATCTACAGAGGTTTATTTATTTCATTCATTATTTTGGTGATGTTTGGTGTTATCACTTTAGTTTTATACAAAGCAAGCGGCTTGTTAGAGATTGGTGAATTAGGTGTTGGTCAATTATTACAGTTCATCATATTTACTGTATTTATTGGTGGTTCTATTGCTGGCTTAGGCGAATTATACAGCAAGATATTAACAGCATTAGGTGCATCAGACAGAATAATACAGATCTTAAGTATTCCATCAGAAACAACAATAAAACAAACAAACGCACGCAAGTTTGAAGGTAATATCGAATTTAAGAATATTCATTTTCACTATCCTACACGTGAAGATATTGAAGTTTTAAAAGGAATATCATTTGAAGTTCCGAAAGGCAAAAAAGTGGCATTGGTTGGCGCTTCAGGTGCAGGAAAATCTACTATATTCCAAATTTTGCTACGTTTTTATGAGTTACAGAAAGGTGAAATCCTGGTGGACAATACTTCTATTTATGATTTAGATGTTCAGGATCTGAGAGCCAATATTGCGGTTGTTCCTCAGGAAGTCTTATTATTTGGTGGAACTATCAGGGAAAATATTTTATATGGCAAACTGGATGCTACTGATGATGAAGTTCTGAATGCTGCTAAGAAAGCGAATGCATTTGAATTTATTTCAAAATTTCCACAAGGATTGGATACCATTGTTGGCGAACGTGGTGTGAAACTTTCAGGCGGTCAACGCCAGCGTATTGCAATTGCGCGTGCCATCCTGAAAGATCCTGCGATATTATTGTTAGATGAAGCTACGAGTGCTTTAGATGCAGAATCAGAAAAATTAGTGCAAGCTGCTTTAGATACTTTAATGGAAGGCAGAACTACAATTATTATTGCTCATCGCTTATCAACTATCAGAAATGTAGATAAGATCGTTGTTTTAAATCATGGTGTGATTGTGGAAGAAGGTGCTCATGAGCAATTGAGTATTTTGGAAAACGGATTTTACAGCCATCTGTTGAGGCTACAATATCAGCTGCATTAATTACTCAATCTTATTGTGCATCAGGATGGCGTTTGTAAATTTCAAATCACTGATAACACATGTTCCATTTTCAATTACTGCATCCAATTCTGCATTTAGAGAGCCTGTTACTAAGTTTGATGAGCGACTGTAACCAACCAGCTTTAATGTTCCTCTGTTATTGTGAATTGTGCCGCCAAACATCGCATTTACGCCACTTTTATTTTTGATGAATGTAGTCACCAATACTTTCATACCAGTTTCAAAGTTATAAGAAAAAGGAACTTTAGTTAGCAATTCAAGATCACGAATAGCGATATAGACTTCCATTTTATTTTTCTCATCGTACAGCTTAATAATATAAAACTGGTCATTGTTGATCATATCCATACCGCTGTCCATGGCATGTTCTACCGGATATCGTGTTGCATCAAAGCCATGAAATTCTTTATCCATAATTGTTCCGTGTGCAACAATATCTTTTTTCAGTTTCTTTAATAAATAAGTAGAATCTATTTCTTCTTTTTCAACAATAACAGGCTTTACTATTTTTAATTGATATCTGAATTTATACAAAGCAAGAGCTGATATTATCAAAACAATAACCGCAATATTTAATTTAGTGTAACTGGATAATCTTTTCATTCAACTTCTCTCTTTTATAATAATTACAAGGTTTAAAGATACAATATTTTTTGAGGCGTAAAAATACTAAACACTAAATAGAATTTGATGATTTTATGTTTCTTTTTAAAAAACGATTTAAGGAAACTTCGCTCATTATATCTGTTTTTAAAACAAAATGATCTATTAAATGTTGTGAAAAATAAGGTGCTAACGATACGCCTTTTGTTCCTAAACCATTAAAAATAAATAAATTAGGATATTTTGGATGCGCACCTATAACAGGACGCCTATCTTCCATTGCCGGTCTGATTCCTGCTTTTTCTTCTACTATTTTATAATCGGTTTTAATGAATTTATTTAATTTATCTGTAATTTCTTTTCGTCCATTACCTGTAACTGTTTCTTCAAAATCATCCCAAATAAACGTTGATCCAACACTGTATAGATCATCTTGTTTTGGTAAAATAAAAATATTCTTATTGATGATCTTTTCATTTTTCAGGTTTGGTGAATGTATGGTAAGCTGCTCGCCTTTTGCTAATGCAAATGGTATAAAATCGAAATATGGATTTTGGTATGCTTTATATCCTTCACAAAAAATAATTTTATCTGCAACAACATTTTTATACTGAATTTTATCAGCTACATTCAACTCATCTTTATTTAGTGTTTCTTCTAACAAGCAATTATGCTGTTTTAAAAATTCACGGTATGCCTTTATAAAAACAGGCACATCCATCCAGCAGCCTTGTTTAATAATACCTGCACCAAAAGGAGCAATAATATTTTCACCAAGACCACTTACTATATTTCCTAAATAATTTTCATACTCAGGATCATTCTTCTTCTGATTCCAAATAGCTGCATCTTCATCAGAAGAAAATATTTTGTAAATATCTTCTTCATAAAAGAAACGTACCTGTAATTGCTTTTCTAAATTCTTATAAACTGTTTTGGCAAATGGCAGCACCTCATCAATTATCCATGATTTCACCATCTTTCTGCCTGTAATTGGATTAACGACACCTGATGCAATATTAGATGCTGAATTTGGATTGAAATTATCTATTACTAATACTTTTTTATTTTGCTGTAATAAAAAATGTGTCATTATACTGCCTGCAATGCCTTGTCCTACAATAATGAAATCATAAATTATCGGTTCTGTTTTTAGAGTCATTTGTTGATTATAAATAGAAATTGGTTTGTCATTTAATTGCCCTTGTCATTTCTCGTTTACCAATCGGACCAGGCAAGGCTTCCACCTTAAAGCCTGCTTTCTTCATTGTTCTTTTCACTTCACCTTTAGCGCAATATGTTACAAGTATTCCATCTTTTTTTAATGAATTATACATTGAACTGAAAATGATTTCAGTCCATAATTCAGGTTGTGCTGATGGTGCAAAGGCATCAAAATAAATAATATCAAATTGCTCACTAAAAGCACAATCTTCTATATTCTGCCGGTGTTTTGTAAGGTTAAAATATGCAGAGATGTTATTTTCAATTTTCCAGTCGCTGTTATGTATCTTTTTAAATAAATCATCGCATTGGTTTGTTTCCAACAAAGTGCAATAGTTAAGTTGTGTGTAAATATTCTCAGGTAATGGAAATTTTTCGATAGCAGTATAAACTATTTTTTGCTGATATTTTTCGCTTTCCAAACAAGTTAGTAAAGCATTTAATCCTGTACCAAAACCAATTTCAAGAATTGAAATTTCAGGTTGCAGATTCAGTTTTTTATTTAAACCTGCCTGTATAAAAACATGCTTCGATTCTTGTATGGCTCCATGAACAGAATGATAGTGTTCATCTAATGCAGCAATAAAAATTGATGTGCTTCCATCTGCAGTAATTACTAATTCCTGTGTCATTTATTGCTTCATCAGTTTCGAATAATAGCTATGATCTTTCGTTTCTATACGCAAATAATATGCTGCGTTGCTCCAATGCTGAAAGTCATTTATTCCTAATGGATTGACACCATTTACCAGTTGCATTTTTTTAGTAAACTGCAACTGACCTAATGAATTATAAATGCTTACAGTAGATGGTGTGTGCAGTTTATTTTTAAACTCTACTACAATATCATTCGTTGCTATGTAAGCGTTGATGCCGATCGTATTTTCTTTTACACCAACATTTGGCGCGAAATAAACGGAATCAATCAGGCTGAAAGTAAACTTATTTGTGTTGTCTACAATTTTGATACGATAATAATAAATTCCAATGGTTGCATTCAGCTGATGCAAATAATTATATAGCGTTGTATTGCTTGAAAATCCACCTGCAGGCACCGTATCTATATCCATAAAGGTTGTTGCATCAAATGAATATTGAATGACAAATTCTTTACTATTTACTTCACGCGTTGTTTTCCAATTCAGGTATACATCATTTTCTATCTTCTGTGCTGAAAAATCAAGCAAGTTTACATTTTGGATGGCATTCTTATCTTGTTTTGTACTTATCAAATAAAACTCACCTAAGGTATCAGTATTAAACTCCACATAATAGCCATTCTGATATGGATAGAACTGAATTTCCTGTGGTGAAAAATATTTATAATAAGCTCTGACGTGATTATCGACAATATCTAAATTTGTATTTAAACCAATATACCTCATCAATCCGATGTCACCCATTCTATTTATAGAATCTTCGTTTAGTGTAAATAATGTATATTCTGAATTCAGTAAATATAAACGCACCTTATAATTTCCAACGACAGCATTTTGTGGTTTCATCATCCAGTTTCTCGGTAAAATGCTTGTGTTATTAAACTGTTTCTGCTTAGATATATTTGCTTCAAAGCCACATTTAATATTTCCTAAATTCTTATTATCATCAAATAATTCTGCAATTAATTTACCATTTCTACGAAATTGTATCCAACCATTACCTGTAGACTGATTGGTTACATAAGCAGAATCTGCGGTTGCCATGTCTTCATAATCCTTAAGAATATGTAGATCATCGATACCCAAACCTTCTGCAATTGCAAAATCATCAGATCTTAAATGAATTCTGTACATGAAATTACTTTTGTCTGCTAATGTATTTAGCGGAACAGTAATGTGTGCAGTTTGCCAAGGAAAAATAACGCGATCCCAATAAGGTTTGTTGTTAAAACCATTGTACCAGTTTAATCCGCAATTATAGCAACCTAACCGATCCCAATTTACACCGTCCGTAGAATATTCTGCATATGCTGAATCTGACTGAGTTTGCATAACGGAAATAAAATTAAAAGAGATCAACGGATCTTTAGTAAGCGCACTTAGATTTAAGCAACCCATGTACAGGTATGAATTTTCACTGAAATTATAACCTCTGTTTAAGCCGGTTGTCCATGCTTTGTTGTCCTGTGCTGCATTATTAATATTAAATTTTACAGGAGTTCCCCAAACCCATGAGTTATTTATTCCTTCTGATAGTAAAGCTCCATTATTACTTTCAAAATCGTTATAGTATGGAAACGAATCAACGGTTTGCATCACAATAAGATTTGTTGTATTGAATGAATCATTGATCTTATAGTTATCACCTGCGTTACTTGCCCAGCTTTTAATAGTATACAAACCAACATTAGATGTATTGATTAACGCAGAGAATGTATATCTTAATGTGTCGTTTGGAGCAATCAGAGGAACAATTTCAGTTACTACTGCATCATTATTTACTTTATATGAAACAGGTAAGTTAGTAACCGGCTGAGCTGTATAATTCTCTATTAAGATGGTAAACGGTTGAGGTGTTGCATTTCTGCTGCATTGTATTTTTTTAACTGATGCATCAATAACCGCAACATCCTTGCCTGCTACATATAATTTAAAATCATCGAACGAATAACCGCCGTTTCCATAAGGTGATTCTGCAGCTTTTGTTCCTTTTTGAATAATTCTTATTTGAGTAGAAGACGAAAATGGCGGATTGTTAGCTACCTTCAAAATCTGGTATAAATTAATTTCATTTATTGATCTGTATTTTCCTATTGCACCGCTGTTAGGCAGTAAGTCGAAAACCGGAATCCATGGTTTTGTATCATTACTACGAACATAAAATACGTCGCTGCCATCTGTTTCACCTCTATTCATATAATTAAGATCCATGTAAATTAATGAATCTGTATAATTAGATAAATTGTATGTAAAAATAATTTCGTTTTGTTTTACAAGAGTACCATTTAAGTAATTATCTAACGTAAAAGCTCTTCTTCCGGTATTTGCGTATATATTACTTTCATTTGTTCTAAAACGACCACCATCTTCACAATAATAATCAATATAGTCTATTCCATCTATTCCAAAAGCAGACTCGGACAACACAAGTTCTTTTGTATTTTCAAAAGATTCTTCAAATGGTAAAACCAAAGGCGCATTCTGCAAATGTTTGATAATATATTTCAGCGTATCATTTTCTTTATTTGCATCACTTGCTAAATTTGTCCATGCTACCACATTATAATTTCCTACAGCACTTAAATTTTCATCTGCTGTAAATTTTATTATTGATGTATCATTGCTTATAACAACATCAGAAAGAGTTGCGTTACGTATGGGTCCACCATTTATTCTGTATGAAACAGAAATTGAATTTTGAGTTGCTGTACCATAATTTTTTATAATGAAAGATAGTTTTTCTGTTGCAGTCAATGCTGAAGACGTAAATTTTCTACCACCAATTGGTTTATTCATTGAATATACACCAACATCATTTAAAGTTGTACATGCGGTTGAATTGGTATTGAACATTTTGGCATAACTATGATTACCTTCTGCTCCATTTTTTATGGTTGAAATGGCATAAAGATAAGTTTTGCCATTTATTAAATTATTTATCGTGAAGGTTGTTAAGTTTGTTTGTCCAACATTTGTCCATGCACTATCTGTAAATAGATACATTTTATAAGCAGAAGCGCCTGCAACAGGAGGCCAATTTATTTTTATAGTTTTATCGCAAACAGTATGTGTTATAGATGGATAAAATACTTGCGCACCAATTGTAAATGGTGAAGCTGAAACAGCAACATTATTTCCGGAAGTAATTTTAATTAGACACTGGTTGCTAGCTACCAAATCAGGTACTGTCCATGCATATTTATTTAAATTCAATTGAATATTATTAACTAATAATTGCCACGTAGCACCGTTATCAGTAGATAATTCTATTTTTGCTAAGGAGTCAATTTTATTGTTGAACCATCTTATATTTAATGAACTGCTATTATCCAATACTTCACCACCATTAGGAAAGGTTAATTCTATTTTTTTCTCTTGAGTATAAAATGCTGCTGAATAATTTTGCGCACCAAAAGGAATTGAACTTCCTTTTACCACAATTGTATAATTTCCGGCTGGAACTGTTTCTAAAGTTACCTGTTCAATATTATTTAAATTATCAACACCACGCAGTGCCGGATTTTTAGGTATTGAAGGATTTAATTTCCATGGCAAGATTGTATCACCGTTTGGAGAAACCAGCTTTAAATCCAGATCATTAACTATTGATTTATCAGCTATTGGATTTCCTTCTTTATCAGTCCAGCATAATGTTACACTTAGTTTCGAGACATTAGCAGGCACAGAAATAACATGCGTTTTAAAACTATTCTGTGTGATGTTATCTTCATAAAACAGATTATTTTCTAATGATCTTACTGCTTTTTTTGCATAAGGCTTTCCAAATCCGTAAATGTAATCAGGACCCGGTTTTCCTAAATCAGTAGCAGTATTGCACAATATTGCTTTTACAAGCGAAGCATTAGGCAATGTTCCAAATTGTTGTTTATATCGTTCGTACAATAAGGCAGACAAACCTGCTACCTGTGGCGCCGCATAAGAAGAACCATATACTAATTGATAACCATTATTAGGTGTTGTTGTCTGCACGGAAAACCCTTTAGCAACTAATTCCGGTTTTAACCTGCCATCTGAAGTAGGACCACGTCCACTATTTTCTACAATTCTGTCATCAGAAAATAACCAACCAACTGTAATTGCATTTTTACAACCTTGAAAGCCAATATCAACAGAACTAAAAGTATCTGTTGCTACTGCGCAATTTGCAGATGCAGTGTTTCCTACTGCAACAATCGGAAGCATTGTTGGATTTTCATTTACTAATTTATCTAAATCTGCAGCTTCCGGAATATATGATCCTGAACCGCTGCATGTTGTTGCTGCAAAATTATAGGAGTGGTTGGATATATCTATTCCATAATTAGCTTTTCCATTTTGAATCTCATTAACAATATCATTAAGAACGTCCCAATAATACATTTTACATTTAGGCGCAATTCCTTTTAATGTTCCAAAATTACTACCTATTCCGCCAATGCAACCGCCAACTTCCGTTGGATGGCTCATCAGCAGCAATTCATTACGCTCTTTATCTATAACATAATTTCTATTGGCAGGCAAATCAAAATGCTGACCTACTGCACCATCATCCCAAATTCCAACATTTATATTTTCTCCTTTTAAATTATAACCATACGGTTGGCTTTCCTGAATTTCATTTATACCAATCATCAAACCACCATCATAAATCAACGGATTTTTGTTTGGATAGAAGTTTGTAATAAAATAGATGAATGGATATTTTGCTAATTGTTGTATTTGTGCTTGTGAAAGATCTGCAGAAAAATGATGATTTTTTACATCATTATTACTAATTGAAATTCCAACATTTTTAGCAATTGAATTAATAATATCAATACTCACAGAAGACGCGTATAAAACAGTAACAGGATTTGTTTGTCTTAAATTCAGGTTTTCATCAATCTTTGAAGTTGGCGAAATGTAACCAATTTTTAAAGCGTTTATTTTTTCAAGATTGGTTTTAGTCAATGTTGACTTTGAACTGATCAAATAAAAACCATTGCCAAGATATTCTTGTACATCAATTCCGTTTTCTTTTAAATATGATATAGAATTTGTTTTTGGCTGTATAACCAAATAGTCTGACTGCTCAAATCTGAAGCCTGTTGTATTCGTTTTTGCAGCCGGATTATCGAAATTTGTCAGACTGATTTCTTCTAATTGAAAGCTATTTTTTGCAGAAAGATTTAATACAGCGACAATAAAGAGCATAAACAAAGTAAAGTTCTTTGTCATAAGATTTTAGATTTAGTATAAATATAGGATTTTCTGATGAAATTAAACACTTACTTCATTTCCACAATTGTGATTCCATCGCCGCCGTAACGATCATCTTCGTAGTGAAATTCCTTTACATGAGGATACTTTTTCAGGTAATACTGAACTACTTGCTTTAACGCACCTGTGCCTCTGCCATGAATGATTTTGATATTATGAATTCCATACATAATGGTCCGATCCATAAAATTATCCAAAGCAGTTAATGCTTCATCTTTCATTAAACCACGTAAATCCAGGTTATAGTCGAACTCACTCTTTTCAGTGATAATTTTCGAAGAAAAAGAATTGCGTTTTTGTTCAATCTTATTTCTTTTATCAATAACAGCAACCAGGTTTTGTAATTTAACCTTAGTCTGAATATTACCAAAGGCAACCAATGCGTTGTTATTTTTCAACTCAATCACTTCACCAATTTCACTGCCTTCTTCCAGCTTCACTTTAGAACCGACAATTATTTTGACATCTTCAGCTTTCGCAATAATGACTGGTGTATCATCTAATTTCTTTTCAATTTTTTCCCTGTTGTCATCAATAAAATTTCTTACTTCTAAGAATTTTTCTTTGTTGTTCTTTTGTTCTTTCCATGTTCGCATTTCATTTTCTAAATTTCTGCTTTCACTGTTGAACCTTTCTAATAAACGCGATTCATATTGCTTCAACAAACGCTTCTTTTCTTTTTCTAAATCTTTATTAAGCTGCTCATAGCTTTTAGTTAAATCTTGTAATTGAGATTCTTTTACCTGTACATTTTTTCTCAACCCTTTTATAAAATGCTTTTCATTTTGAATATCGCTTAAAACTTCATCCAACGCTTTTTTGCTGCCACCAATTTTAGCAGAAGCATTCTTGATAATATGTTCTTGTAAACCTGATTTTTTTGCAATTTCGAAAGTGAAAGAACTTCCAGGCTGACCAATCTGCAGTTGATATAAAGGCTTTAAATTTTTAGTATCAAATGCCATAGCTGCACTTTGCATATTTTCGGTCTGTGAAGCAAAAACTTTTAAATTATTAAAGTGTGTTGTAATAACGCAAAATACATTTTTTTTATGCAAACCTTCTAATATAGCTTCTGCCATCGGACCACCTAAAGCAGGATCGGTACCCATACCCATTTCATCAATTAATACAAGTGTTTTGGCGTTTGATTTATTTAAAAAGTAATTCATGTTTGACAAATGCGAACTGTATGTACTCAGATCATTTTCGATGGATTGCTCATCACCAATATCTACGAATAAGTTTTCAAAAACTGATAACACAGAATCTTCTTTTGCAGGAATCAACATACCAAACTGAAACATCAATTGTATTAAACCAATAGATTTTAATACGATTGATTTACCACCTGCATTTGGTCCTGAAATAACAATTGTCCTATTCTTTTCGTCTAAGAAAATAGTATTGTCAACAATGGGTTTGTGTTGCTTTTTATGATGATGATATAAAATCGGATGAACAAATTCTCTCAGATAGGTTTGTCTTTCCTTAGAAATCTGCGGCATCGTGCATTTATAATTCACAGCGAAATAAGCCTTTGCACGAATCACATCTAATTCGCTCATCAATACTTGTAATGATTCGATACTTTGTTTGTGCGGTTGAACTTTAGCAGTAAGCTCTACTAATATTTTATGAATTTCGCGACGCTCATCTAAATATAATTCGGTCAGTTCGTTATTCAACAATAAGGTTTCATTTGGCTCGATGTAAGTAATATTTCCGTTATCACTTTCATCAGTAATCAAACCTTTGATGCTTCTTTTAAACTCAGATCTTACTGACAATACACGTCGTCCGTCGCGAATGGTTTCTTCTGTTTCTGCTAAAAAATTCTGATTCTTATGGTTTAATAAAACTCTTCTAAAAACTGAATTTATTTCCTGAATTTTCTCCTGAATTTGTTTCCTGATCTTAAATAATTCAGGTGTTGCATTTTCTTTTACGATCTCTTTATCAATGTCAATTATTTTTGAGATCGAAGCAATTAAGCTTAATTCTAAATTATAAGAGCTGATCATTTCAGAAAGGAATGGATATAATTGCTGGCGTGCTTTTGGTGTAAAAAATCGAAACACATCAGCTACGGCACTTAGTGCATAATACAATTCAATCAGTTCTTTTACGTCTAAGTAATAATTGTCGATCTTCAGCTTTTCTAAAAATTGTAATTCATTAAAACCATGTTGTGGTAGCTGCGAATCGTTCTCAATAATTTCTTTTGCTTCTTTTACAAAATGAAGTTGTTTGCTAAGTTCTTCAGCATTAGAAATAAAAGATTGTTGTTGTAATAAAATCTTGCCTAAACTTCCTGAACATAGATTTTCCAGTTCTTTTAAAATAAAAGGAAAATCTAATTTTTGAAGTGTATTTTTTGGATAGAAGTGCATTGATAGTAATAAGTAATAAGTAAAAAGTCGTAAGTAATAAGTTTTTTCAGATTGCAAAATTACCTAAAATTGTCTGTATTTCTTAAGTCAATATTATCTGAAAATTTAAATCTACACTTGGTTTTTGTTTACATAAAATTAATTTGACAATAAATATACCAATTGGTATATTTACAATATGAAATTAGTTTAAAAAAATTAATTTTAACAATGGTTGAATACGAATTCCATCTTCACCATTAAAAAAATAAAAAGCAAAAGGTGAAATCAGCAAAAACACGACAATTTATCATTGAATCTACGGCAAGTATTTTCAATATAAAAGGTTATTCAGGTACTTCTTTAGCTGATCTAACAGAAGCAACAAAACTCACAAAAGGCAGTATTTACGGAAATTTCGCCAATAAAGAAGAAGTTGCCTTAGCTGCCTTCGACTACAATTATAATCACGTAAAAAGTAAAATTATTGCAGAATTAAAAAACTGCAATACTTACACAGAAAAACTATTAGTGTATGCAAAAGTGTACAATCAATCAGAGAAAAATTTTCCCAAAGGTGGTTGTCCATTATTAAACACAGCCATAGAAGCTGATGACATGCACGAAGCCCTAAGAAAAAAAGTTGCTGATTGTATTACGGTTTGGAAAAAAGATATTGTTACTATCATTACAAAAGGAATATTAGCTGAGGAATTTAAACAAGGTACAAATGCTGAAAACATAGCATTAACCATTATAGCATTAATTGAAGGTGGAATTATGATCAGTAAAGTAAGTAAAAACAGAACTTATTTTGACATCATTATAAATCAAGTAGAAAATCTTATTATTTCAATACAAACTAAAAAATAAAATTATGACAACGAATAAAGAAACAAGAAAAGTAGCCATCATTGGTTATAATCGCATTCCGTTTGCACGTCAAAATACGGCGTACACTACAGCAAGTAATCAAGATATGATGGTTGCGAGTTTAAATGGATTAATTGAAAAATATAAATTGCAAGGTGAATTATTAGGTGAAGTTGCAGGTGGTGCAGTAATAAAAAGCAGTTCCGATTTAAACTTAATGCGCGAATGTGTTTTAAGCACTTCTTTAGATAAAAGAACACCTGCTTGCGACATACAACAAGCTTGCGATACAGGTATCGAATCAGCAATTTATATAGGAAATAAAATCGCTTTAGGACAAATAGATGTTGGCATTGCAGGTGGCGTCGACTCTACAAGTAATGTACCATTATTATTAGGCGAACACCTTAGAAAAATATTATTAGAAGCAAGCAGAGCAAAAACTGCGCTTGATAAAGTTAAAGTATTTTCTAAAATAAACATTAAAGACTTTTCGCCTGTAGCACCAGCAAACGTTGAGCCTCGTACAGGTTTAGCAATGGGTGGTCACACAGAAATTACGGCAAAATATTATGGCATTTCTCGTGAAGACCAGGACCAGTTAGCATTTGAAAGTCACCAAAAAATGGCGAAAGCTTATGAAGAAGGTTTCTTTGATGATATGCTTACACCTTATCTTGGATTGACTCGTGATAATAACTTAAGAACAGATTCTACTTTAGAAAAATTAGCGAAATTAAAACCAGCTTTCGACAAAGTGAATGGTACACTTACTGCAGGAAATTCAACACCTTTGAGTGATGGCGCATCATGTGTTTTATTGGCAAGTGAAGAATGGGCAAAAGCACACAACTTACCGGTTTTAGCATACATTACTTTTGCAGAATTAGCAGCGATCGAATACGTGGAAAACAAACACAACTTACTATTATCACCAATTGCTGCATCTAACAGAATGCTTGCAAAAGCAGGTTACACTTTACAGGATTTTGATTTTTATGAAATTCACGAAGCCTTTGCTGCACAGGTTTTAGCGACTTTAAAAATTTGGGAAAGCGAAGAATTGAGTCAGACATTTGGTTTTAAAGCTTTAGGAAAAATCGACAGAAAAAAGCTAAATGTAAAAGGCAGCAGTTTGGCAGCAGCACATCCATTTGCAGCAACAGGTGGTCGTGTGATTGCAACTATGGCGAAATTATTAAACCAAAAAGGTTCAGGCAAAGGATTCATTTCTATTTGCGCCGCAGGTGGACAAGGTGTTACTATGATCATTGAAAAATAATTTCATCAAACAAAGAAAAATAAAATGGAACGTACACGAACATTCTCTTGGCAAGATCCAACCATTGGCGCAACAGAAGCTTTACAAATGGAAGGTATAGATTATTTAAGCGCCATGTTTGAAGGAAAACTACCTGCACCGCCAATCATGCATACATTGGATTTTAAAATGCACAGTATAAAAGCAGGCAAAGCCGTTTTCTCTTTTGTGCCACAGGAATTTCACTACAATCCTATTGGCTCTGTGCATGGTGGTGTCATTTCAACCATACTGGATTCTGCAATGGGTTGCACGGTTCATTCATTGATGCCGAAAGGAAAAGCATACACAACTTTAGAACTAAAAGTAAATTTCTTAAAAGCAATTACTAAGAATAGCGGTGAATTATTTACCATTGGTAAGATGATTTATTCAGGTAGAAAAACAGCTTTAGTCGAAGCACAAATCGTTGATGCAAATGGAAAACTGTTTGCGTATGGTGTAAGTACTTGTTTGATCTTTGATGTGAAAATTTGATCATTTCTAAATTAAATTATACTTTTTATCAAAAAAACATTCGTGTATGTATAAATATGTAATTAGAAAATTATTTAACACATTAATTCATACAAATCCAACTAAAACATTATTTTTGCAAAAAAATAATACAATGAAATTAAGATTTACAATTTTATCCTTGATCGTTCTTATTTTATTTAGTTGTAAGAAGGAAGATGTAAATAATGCCAATAATTGTGAAGCACCTTCTTATGATGTAACTTCTAATAGCAATTATGTATATATAAGTTCTTTTTCGGGAAGTTCTGATTATTATGAAGTAGAATACGGAATAACGGGTTTCACTAAAGGAAATGGAACCAAACTAACCTTTCCTGATAATAATATTCAAGTAAATGATTTAGCAAATGGCACTTATGATTTTTACCTAAGAGGAAATTGTGGTGGAAGTTCTTTTAGTAACTGGATTGGTCCAAAGAGTTTTGTTATAGATGGTTCTTCATCAAGTTGTGCAAATCCTAATAATTTAACTGTATTTACACCTTTTGCCGGTTATGATTTTGATTGGAGTGGAAGTAGTGATTATTATGATATTGAAGTTGGAGAAACAGGATTTACAATTGGCACAGGCACAAGAGAAAGAACTAATTTTACAACGAGTTCTTTAAGTACAGCGGTATTTGAAACCGGTAAAACATATGATTTTTATGTTAAAGGTTATTGCGGCTCTACTGCATTTAGCACTTGGGTTGGTCCTAAAAGTTTTTATGCTGATGAAGATCAAAATGTTTGTGGAGCTCCAAATCTTTATTTCGCAGATAAAGAAAGTGATACAAAAATCAGCTATTCTTTTATCGGATCAACCGGCAGCTATGAAGTATCATTATCTACTTCATCAACTACGCCAACAAGTACAATTTACCCAATTAGTTATAGTTCAGGGTACTTTACTGGAACAGGTTTCACAAGTGGTCCACGTTATATATTTGTACGTTCATTATGTCCGAATGGTACAAAATCTAGATGGTCAATATTAGTTGCCTCTTAGTCTTTACTATACATTTTTAAAATAGAATCTGTCAAAAATTGATAGATATGGAATAAATTGACATCTTCAGCTTGTAAAAGTTGAAGATGTTTTTGTATGATCTCATTGTCATTTCTCCTTGCAGGACCGGTTTGTGCCTGTTTAGGCAAAATGGTATCTATTTTGGTAATTGTTTCATGAATTAAAGGCATCAATAATTGATAATCAATTTGGTGCTTTTCGCAATAATCCTGTGCAATGGCAAATAAATGATTGGAGAAATTATTTACGAAAACCGCAGCAATATGCAAGTGCTTACGTTGTTCGTCTGTGTATTCATACACTTTAGTGCTGAGTAATTTAGCAAACTCGATCAGTTCATTTTTAAAGACTTCATTGTGTGATGTAATTAAAAACGGAACTGCACTTATGTCAATTTTCTTTGTTTTTGAAAACGATTGTAAAGGATAGAAAATGCCAGTATTTTGTGCATTATCAAAAACATCCAAACCAACAGAACCTGATGTATGAACTACTTTTGCTGTTGGATTTTTATTTAAAATAAATTTAGATAATTGCTTGATGACATCATCTTTTACAGCAAAAATAAACAGGTCAACATTCATGTCTAATTCATCCAGATCGCATGTATAAACTGAATTAGATTGCCACGCTAAAACTTCTGAATTATCGCAGGTCTGACTGTAGATCTGATGGACGACAACACCATTCCTTGAAAATGCTTTAGCTAAATGTGTAGCTACATTTCCGCTTCCAATGAATGATATTTTTTTGATGGCTGATTGCAATTAGTGATTTCTAAGCTGTAATATTCTCTTTTTTTCTTCTTAACATACTTAATAAAATTCCGAATACCATTACAAAACAACCTAACCACAATACGTTGATGAAAGGAAATTTAATGGCTTTCATTATAATGAATTTATTCAGTTTCTGCTCTACCAAGATTTGCATTTTATTTTCCTGCGGAAGAATTTTGACAATAGAAAAACTGACATTATATTTTTCGACTCTTGCCGGAACACTTGTTGCAACTACTTCGCGCACTAAATAAACAGGCTCAATATAATATGCAGTATCTAAAGCAACAAACTTCAACTGCGCACCTATCGCAATATCTTTTGGCTTCATTTCAAAACCGTGTATATGCGCTTCCGGATTAATTCCTTCCAATACGACCAAGCATCTTGATGCAGGAATAGTATCGCCGATTCCAATAGTATAAGTATCCTGAATAATTGAATCTGCTTGTGAGCCATCTTCTTTTAAAGGTGCTGACGTAATATGTGTGTATAAATCGCTGGTAATAGTTTTTAACGTTGATGGTACAGGATTGTTACCCATTTTGTTATTCATCAGAATATTTGGATGTAATACAAAAGAACTTCTTACATTACCTTTTTTATCTAACTCTTCGTAGCGAACATTAAAATAAATGTTTTGCACTGTAAAAGAATCGCCTAAATAAGTAACACGATATTTGCCCATTCTTGCAGGTTCATTTTGATACAACAGCACATTTTCCGCACTTTCTTTTGTGGTAAAACCTTTTCCGTAATCAATACCATAACTGTTAATAGACAGTACTTCTTGTCTGCCTTGTGAAATGATGATTCCTATCAGCATGATGGCAAAACCAATATGCGATACAGAACCACCTGCAATTTTAAATTTCCCTTTTAATACCTGGAAAATATATTGTGCATTGGCAACGATGGCAAACCAGCTGGAAAATATTAATAAAATATAATCGAACTGATATAGTTTAAACGGAATAATAACAATTAAACTCAGCGCAATTGCAATTATAAAAGCTATAGCCAATTGCTTCAAAACTTTTGCAACATCTGCATTTTTATATTTAAAGAATTGTGTAACGGCAGCTCCAAACGCCACTAAAACAGCCATCCAAATTTGTACATTATTGTAATGACTTTTTATGTCTGATGGTGGTGCCAATTTTGTGTGGAAAATTTTATTGATAACAGGAAAAGAAGTCATTACAATAATATGAACCGCAGAAAAAATAAAGATCAGTGATCCAATAAATAACCAAAATTCTCTCGATGATAATTTTTCTTCTTCTTGTTTAGATGGAATTTGTTTTTTTAAGGTTCTATTGATGAATAAATAAATTGCAGGAATTAAGAAAACTAAAATGATGACTACTAATTGTCCGCTCATTCCTAAGTCTGTAAATGAATGCACAGATGCATCGCCTAAAATGCCGCTTTTTGTAAGAAAAGATGAATATAATACCATTAAAAAAGAGCCGATAAAAAAGAGATAGGTTGCATGCAAAGAATAGCCTGTATGTTTGTAAGCCATTAATGTATGAATGCCTGCTGCTAAGATCAACCATGGCACTAAAGAAGCATTTTCAACAGGATCCCAAGCCCAGAAACCGCCGAAACTTAATGCTTCGTAAGCCCAAGCGCCACCCATTAAAATACCTGTACCTAAGATCATTAATGCGAATAAACTCCAAGGTAAAACAGGTTTTACCCAATCTGTAAAATTTCTTTGCCATAAAGAAGCAATAGCAAATGCTGCAGGAATGGTGCATGCAGCAAAGCCTAAAAATAATGTTGGTGGATGAATAACCATCCAATAATTTTGCAATGACGGATTTAAGCCTGTTCCATCTTCAGGAATCCAATCCGGATTCATTTTGAAGATCGGAATATCCATTGTGTCGCGCATTAACGCAAATGGATTAGATCCTAATTTATATCCAAAGAAATAAATACCTAATAACATAGAACCTAACAATACTTGCGCTAAAGCAACAATCGATAAAACAGGACTTTCCCATTCTTTGGCTTTAAAAATTAAGATGCAACCTAACACGCCATGCCAAAACATCCAAAGCAATGTGCTTCCTTCCTGTCCGCTCCACATCGCAGAAAATTGGTAATAAGTTGGCAGCGATTTAGATGTATGTTCCCAAACATATTTGTATTCAAAAAAATGTCCGTGAATTATGATTAATAAAACAGCCATTATGCCTAACACTGAAACAGCATGCAATATGAATAATTTTCTGCCGAAGTTTATCCACGGAAATGACTTAGTAGTATCGTTTCTAAAGATGGTTGCAAAAAAGTAAGATAGAAATGCGGCGAATGATGTAACAAAAGAAAGTATAATTAAGAAATGTCCTACTTTTCCAAATAGTATGTGTTGTCCTATTGCGTGAATGTTCATGTATAAGTGGTGAATGGTGAGTATTGATACGCACTGCTATGCGTATTTACATTAGATTGTTCTGCCGTTGTTGGCTTCTTGTTCTCTGTTTTTATATTTCGAAGGACATTTCAATAAAATATCATTGGCTTCAAAAATATTACCATTCATTTTTCCTGTAATGACAATTTTTTCCGATTTCTCAATATCACGAGGAACTGCTTTTAGAACTAAGACTTTTTTTTCTACTTTCTGATCATCTAAAACATACATGGAAAATTTATTCGGATCAACAGTTGGATTGTATTCGATACCTTTTTCTTTGTTTAAATATCCTACTACTGTAAATTCTTTTCCTTGTTTGGCATAAGAAGATTCAAAATTTTCGTAACGGCTAAATCCTTTTCCTAACATTACGGTTAAAGATGCGACCAATACAGCTACAAAAACCAATGCTATAATGTGTGTGCGTTTCATACTCAAATCCCTAATGGGACTTTTTAAGTGAAAAATAAAATTACCATCAAAATTACGGCACTTTACCTAAATAAATGCGTTTTGAAGGTTATTTAATTCTAAATAGAAATAACATCTTTACGTGCAAGAACGTAAATTACTGTAGATACAGTTTCCTGATTTTGATTATGACAATTTTGCGCTTATCAGTTTCACAAACTCAGAACGAGTTGCTTGTTTTTCAAATTCGCCTGTAAATGCAGAAGTTGTTGTTACGGAATTTTGCTTTTGAATTCCACGCATCATCATACACATATGTTTAGCTTCTATTACAACTGCAACACCTAATGGATTTAAAGCTTCCTGAATGCAATCTCTGATTTGAACGGTTAAACGTTCCTGTACTTGTAAGCGACGTGCATACGCATCTACCACACGTGCAATTTTGCTTAAACCGGTTATTGTTCCGTTTGGAATATATGCAACATGAGCTTTACCATAAAACGGCAATATGTGATGTTCGCACATAGAATACAATTCTATGTCTTTTACGATCACCATTTGATTATGATCTTCATGAAACATCGCTGATCTTATAATTTCGATGGGTTCTAAACCATAACCATGTGTAATAAATTGCATTGCTTTTGCCACACGACTCGGCGTTTTCACTAAACCTTCACGCGTTACATCTTCGCCAAGTAATGTCAGAATCTGCTTATAATGATTTTCAATTTCAGGATTTGCCGTTATTTCTGATGAGCTGTTTGCCATGTTTTTTGTTTGGTTAAAAGTACAAAAACTATAAACAAGTGATAAATTATTTTAGTTTTAAAAACAATAAATCTTGATGTTACAATCTGCGGCTTCCATATTTACTTTATTTAGATGATGTTTTAAAGCCAATTGGGTTACTTGGTTTTTCTTCCTGAACCAACAATTGTTTTAATGCCGAAAATATAGTCTGCATATCATCATCGTGCTTAGAAATAGTATCACTTTGGCGTAAAATCTTGTTTTCCAGTTGTTCCAACTTTAGCAGAATATCTTTGTTCGAAATGAGCAATTCACGCATTTTTGTAAAAATTCTGATGATTTTAATATTTACATCAATTGCTATATTACTGCTCAAAACGCTTGAAAGCATAGCTACACCTTGCTCTGTAAATGCATAAGGCAACTTTCTCAAACCCATTTTAATCCATTTAGAATTGGATGTCGCAATTTGCGATATCCAATTATCGAGTTCATCTTCAGTCAACTGAAACATGAAATCTTCAGGAAAACGCTTTAAATTTCGTTTTACTTGTTCATTCAATCTTCCTGTTTTAACGCCATACATTTCTGCTAAATCTCTATCTAACATTACTTTTTTGTCTCTGATCAGATAAATTTTATTGAGTACAAACTCATCTGTAATTATTTTGTGATTCATTCATTATTTTATTTTTTTGAGAAGAAAAAATGAGCCGACTGAATCTTATACAGTCGGCTCTGAATATCAAAACAGAAAACAGGTTAAACTTTTTTATCTAACATAATAAAGTCATTTACAACAATATCTGTGGAATATCTTTTATTTCCATCTTTGTCATTGTATTCACTATGCTTTAATTTGCCTGTTACGGCAACCTGCATACCTTTGTCTAAATACTTTTCGATTGTTTCTACTTGTTTTCCAAAAGCAACCACTCTGTGCCATTGGGTTTCCTGCTTGCGTTCGCCTTTATTATCTGTGTAATAGTCTGACGTTGCGATTGTAAAAGTTGCTACTTTTTGATTGTCGCCAAATGTTTTGATTTCCGGTTTTTGTCCTAAGTTTCCGATTAACTGTACTTGATTTCTGATTGCTGACATGTTGTTTAATTTTAATTAGTTTAAAAAATCAATTTCCAAAAGTTCAAGGTCTGTTTTCGCGATTAAGTACATACTGCTTGAAAACTTCTGCTGCTATTAAGAGTCAAAATGCACACAGATTCCATAAATTTTTTGAAACTATTTTTTAGAATAATTTACAACTAATTGAAATTCAGAAGATTAAGAAAGAATATTTTTTATGAAATTTTGGTAGATTTCATGTTCATGCACATTAAAATGATCGGCATTTGGTATTTCTATGAAGTGAGATTCATGTTTTAAGTATGGAATTAATTTCTTCGATAAGTGAATTGGAATGAGCTTATCAATATTTCCATGTAATATGTACGCATTGCACGCAACATTTGGCAAGTATGTGTGATTTTCGAACTTAAACTTTAATTTTTTAAAAGGAAACAACTTGATCTTACTATGAAAAAGATCAGGCATGCTATAGTATGGCGACACTAAAACCAAATGATCTGGCTTTATTTTCATAGCTAAACTACTTGCAAGCGCAGTTCCGAGCGAACGACCAACCAAAACCACATTACCGGTGTGATTTAATTTTTCTATCGTTTTTTTATACGTAATTTCTACCACTTCATGCAGCAACGCTTCCGTAAGTTTGCCTTTACTTTTGCCATATCTTGGATAATCTATTAAAACAACATCATAATTATTTTCAATAAAGATTTCTGCTTTTGGCAAGTGGTATTGAATATGATTAAGTGTACCGTGCAGAAAAAAGACCAATCCTTTTGAATTTTCAGCTTTTAAATGTACCGCATTAATAGAAAATGCTTCCATTTCTATAGAAAAATTAAAAAACAGTTCTGTTAAAGGAAACCTGCTTTCAAAAACATGATTTTGTTTCAATCGTTTTGGCTGGAAAATAATAGCACGTTGTAATAACATTTTTAAATATAAAAAAAGGCTTGGAAAATTCCAAGCCTAAGATTCTTAACTCCAGACTTATTTTATTTTAACAAGTCATCTATGCTTTGTAAAAATTCCTGATCATTTACAGTGGTTCTTGGTGCAATAGAAGTTACAACTTTACCGTTTTTATCAACAATAAATTTTTGGTAATTCCATTTCACAGGCGCATCTATCACTCCATTTTCCGTTTTATTTGTAAGGAAATTGTATAATGGACTAATATCTTTTCCTTTTACAGAAGACTTTTCAAATAATTGGAAAGTTACACCATAATTCTTAGTACAAAACGTTTTAATATCTGCATTCTTTAAAGGTTCCTGACCCAAAAAATTATTTGCAGGAAATCCTAAAACAACCACGCCTTTATCTTTATATTTTTTAGAAAAAGCTTCAATTTCTTCTAATTGCCCAACCAAACCGCATTGGCTTGCTGTATTAACAATTACGATTATTTTGCCTTTATATTGAGAAAAAGAAACATCTTTTCCATCAATATCTTTTACTGTAAAATCATAAATTGATTTAACACCTGTTGCGGCATTTTCTGCAGCTAAATTATTATTGGCGTTACAACTAATTGCAATCATAAAGAATGATACAATTGCTAATACAAATCCTGAAGTTTTCATTTTATTTTTCATTTAATTAAAAACACAAACAAAGTTTATTAGTTTAAAAGTAGTTTAAATAAATCATTTTAGCTAAACAATACCTTTTGTTGGAATTGATTGCAAATATCATTCCAAACTCACATTTACATTTATTTATTATGCTGAAAATATTTAATTTAAAGCGCATCAATTTAGTATCAATTAATATTGTAATTTGTGTGAATTTTGCGAGTAGATTATCCAAATAACCATATCAACCGACATTTATGGAATACATTAGCAGCGACAAACAATTTATGGATTCTAAAAACGCTGAAACACGGAAATACCATATTCTTATTGCAGATAAGGATAAGGCGAGTATTGAAGCTACTATCAAAACATTCAAATCTGAAAATTATAAATTTACAGAAGTGACTAAAACGAAAGATTTAGTAGCAACTGTAAAAAAGGAAAAACCGGATTTGTTGATCTTAGAAGTAGATTTGAATGAAGCTGACGGCATTGAAATTTGCTGGGACATTCGTGCAGACAATACTTTAAGCAGGTTGCCAATTGCATTCTTATCAAACCGTGCTGATGATTTTACTCAAATTACTGCTTTTGAAGCCGGTGCTGATGAGTTTATTTCCAAAACTTCGCGCTCACGTTTATTTACAAATAGAGTAAAAGCTTTGTTGCGCAGAAGCTACGACAAAGAAGATGCGCCGAAAGAAATTAAAACTTTTGGAAATTTAGAAATTGATGAAGAACAAGTGGTGATCTTTAAAAAAGGTGAGCCTTTAAAATTATCAAAGAAAGAGTTCCAATTGGTGGTTTTATTGACCTCAAGACCTGGAAAAGTTTTTAAAAGAGCTTATATTTTGCTAAAAGTTTGGGGCGACGATATCATCGTCGGCGACAGAAATATTGATACACATATCAAAAAAATAAGAAAGAAAGTTGGCAAACAACACATCGAAACCGTTCGTGGCATTGGCTATAAATTTATTCCTTAGAAATCAACGTTGATTTGTATTATTTAAGATAATTACATTAGCTTAGCTTTTAGTAATTATAAATTTATAAAGATGAAATTCAAATACATTCTACCTTTACTTGCATGGCTCATTCCAACCGTTATTATTTCTTTGGTGATGTTCAAATATGATGCACCACTTACCAAGTCACAATATATAGGTTTTACTGCTTTGCTTATTTCAGCATGCCTAACTTATCTTACAGGCATTCGTGCTGTGCAAAAAGATAAGTAAATCATTGCATACAAGCCTTAGCAAAACAATTCTGCTTTAACTAAATTTCAATTTTATTCCGTTCTGAAGTTTCGGAATAAGGAACGTAAATTGTATTTTTGCACAAATTATGAGTATTAAAATTACATTTCCGGATGGTGCAGTAAAAGAATTCAATGAAGGAATTACTGCTTTAGAAATTGCTGGTCAACTCAGCAACAGCTTGCCAAAAAAAGTGTTGGCAGCAGAAATTAATGGCGAAGTTCATGATGCTACGCGTGCAATAAATATTGATGCTACGATAAAATTACTGACCTGGAATGATACGAACGGAAAATCTACTTTTTGGCATTCTTCTGCTCATTTATTTGCAGAAGCGATGGAAGCTTTATACAAAGGTGTGAAATTTGGAATTGGACCACCCATTGAAAATGGTTTTTATTACGATATTGATACAGGTGACGTTTCGATTACTTTAGCAGATTTGCCAAAGATCGAAAAGAAAATGGCTGAATTAGCGAATCTTAAAAGCGAATACAAAAGACAAGATATTTCCAAAGCTGATGCCATCAAATATTTTGAAGCCAAAGGTGATGAATATAAATTAGAATTGCTGGAAGGTTTAGAAGATGGTCAAATCACTTTTTATAATCAAGGCAATTTTACTGATCTTTGTCGTGGTCCACATATTCCAAACACAGGTCACATCAAAGCTGTAAAGCTAATGAAAGTTGCCGGTGCGTATTGGCGTGGCGACGAAAAACGTAAGCAATTAACACGTATTTATGGCGTTACTTTTCCTAATCAACAAGAATTAGACGAACATTTACGTTTATTGGAAGAAGCTGAAAAACGCGATCACAGAAAATTAGGTCAGCAGTTAGAATTATTTGCTTTCTCACAAAAAGTAGGTTCTGGCTTGCCGTTATGGTTGCCAAACGGAACATTCTTACGTGAGCAATTAACAGATTTCTTAAAAAAAGAACAAATAGAACGTGGTTATTTGCCAGTTGTAACGCCACATATTGGCAAAAAAGATTTGTATGTAACATCAGGTCATTATGAAAAATATGGTAAAGATTCTTTCCAGCCGATTTTAACACCTGAAGAAAACGAAGAGTTTTTCTTAAAACCAATGAATTGTCCGCATCACTGCGAAATATTTAATCATATTCCAAAATCATACAAAGATCTACCTTACAGAGTTGCTGAATTTGGAACGGTTTATCGTTACGAACAAAGCGGCGAATTACATGGTTTAACACGTGTTCGTGGTTTTACGCAAGATGATGCACATATTTTCTGCACACCGGATCAATTGAAAGATGAATTTAAAACGGTAATTGATTTGGTGCAATTGGTTTTTTCTAAATTAGGCTTTACAGAATTTACAGCGCAAATATCTTTACGCGATCCTGAAAACAAAGACAAGTATATTGGTTCTGATGAAAATTGGGCAAAAGCAGAAGCAGCAATTATTGAATCTGCTGCAGAAAAAGGCTTGAAAACAGTAACAGAATATGGCGAAGCTGCGTTTTATGGTCCAAAATTAGACTTCATGGTAAAAGATGTAATTGGCAGAAGCTGGCAATTAGGCACTATCCAAGTTGATTATAATTTACCGGAACGTTTTAAATTAGAATACATTGGTGCTGATAATGAAAGACACAGACCTGTAATGATACATCGTGCGCCGTTTGGTTCTGTAGAACGATTTGTTGCAATTTTAATTGAACATTGTGCCGGTAATTTTCCATTGTGGTTAGCACCAAAACAAATCTCTATTTTACCGATCAGCGATAAGTTTTTAGATTATGCAGAAAGCGTTGCAGCTACTTTAAAAGCGCAAGGTTTCAGAGTAAAATTAGATGAACGTGCTGAGAAAATTGGTAAGAAGATTCGTGATGCTGAAGTGATGAAAATTCCTTACATGACAATTATTGGCGAAAAAGAAGTGGAAAACAAACAAATATCTGTAAGAAAACATGGAAAAGGCGATATTGGTGCTTTTACTATTGAAGACTTTGCCGTACTTTTGCAAAATGAATTAGAGAATTAGAGAAATGATGAATTAAAGAGTTTAAGAGTTAAAGAATAATTTTTATCTTACATTCATAAACTTTTAAACTTACAAACTCTTAAATTAATAAACTAAATAAAAAAGATTGATACCTAAAAGACGACCATTTATTCCGAAGAAAAAAGAAACGGAACACAGATTGAACAGAGATATTCGCGTGCCTGAAGTACGCTTAGTCGGCGAAGAAATTGAGCCTGGCGTTTATCCGATTGAAGAAGCACTTCGATTAGCCAAAGAACAAGAAGTAGATTTAGTAGAAATTTCGCCAAAAGCAGTGCCACCGGTTTGCCGTTTGGTAGATTATAATAAATTTTTGTACGACAAGAAAAAGAAAGACAAAGAAATTAAAGCGAAACAAAAAAAGACTGAAGTAAAAGAAATTCGCTTTACACCAAATACAGATGATCACGATTTAGACTTTAAGCAAAAACATGCGCAGAAGTTTTTACAGGAAGGTTCTAAAGTAAAAATCTATGTACAGTTTAAAGGTCGTGCGATACAATTTAAAGATCGTGGTGAATTGGTTTTATTACAATTTGCTGATGCTTTGAAAGAATTTGGCGCTTTGGAAGCCATGCCAAACTTAGAAGGCAAAAAAATGATCGCATATATTGCGCCTAAGAAAAAAGGATAGTTTTATTTCAGAAGAATACTAAAGTCGAAAGCGCTTAAAACGCTTTCGACTTTTTCAGTTGAACTAAACTGATAAAAATTATTGAACTACCACTTTTCCATTTGCAACTTCTTCTTTGTCTTGCATGATCTTGAATAAATACAAACCATTCGTTAAGTCTTCTCTGTAAATATCAAATGTATTATTGTTGTTGGATAAAATAGTTTTAATGACCTTTCCTTCTATGTTCATCAACAATAAAACAGGATTTTTTAATTGCTCTGCTTCTACTATAATTTGCGTTTTATCTCTGAATGGATTTGGAAAAACCTTTACTTCTTTTACATTGTATTTTGGATTTTTTATTGCTGTAATTAAGTTGACTGTAACAAAATTTTGACCAACTGTATGATATGTTTGATTGGTAATGATTGGCGCATTATAATCAAAATAGATATCAGCTTTGTTATAGATTTTTGTACCGTTTGCATTATTTAATTTCTGCTGAATCTTGAATTTAATAAAGCCATGAGATTTTGCTTCGTTCCTGAAACTATCTACCAACAAAATATTATCAAACACAAACTGCACAACGTTAGAATCTGTTCTTTGGAATTGATAAGTATGAGAAGCAACGCCAAGCTGAATGGAATTTATATCTAAAGTTGGCGAAATCGTATCAACAATAACTACTTTAAAAGCGGTATCATTTCCTGTATTTTGGAAATTGATCTGGTAATCGATTTGAGTATTTTTTTCGATGTAATGTTGTGCTGTATAACCAACAGGTGAAGCCACCTTATCATTCGGATCATAAGAACTTGTAATCACATTACAGCTCATAGCTCTGAAAGGTTCACCATCATAATTTGGAAACTGTGTAAAATAATCTGTAGAGAAATTATCGGCAGAACTTTGTCGACAAGCTTCGATGGCTGCAGTTGCAAATTTATCGCCATAACTTAAAGGTAGATTATCTTCCTGTTCTGCAATGATACGATATGTTCTACCAAAATCTGCAGGCATTTTTTCTATGACAGTTCCATTTCGTGGCAATTGATAATCATGATTGATACGCATTACCTGATCTTCAATTACAATATAGCGTTTGCGCACTTGCATATCGCCACCACGATTTTCGAGTTTCAGTTCTACACTATCACCTAAACATTGCGCAGATGCAACAATGTATGAACCTGTATAATTTGGTGTGGTACAAATCGTATCAGGATAGATATGTGCTTCTGTACAAAGTGTTTGATGGAGTTGTACTGCGCCAATTCTTGGCGTTGCTACAAAAGAAAAATTACCACAAGTCAAGTAATCCAAATTACCAATATTAAAATGATAAGTGTGATTTGGTAAGATTGTGTAAGGAATAGTTGATGAATTAAAATCTAATAAGCTATCTAGTTTAATAGTAATGTATGTGTTTAGTGAAAGTATAGTTCCGTTGTTGCAATAGTTTACGGAATAGGTTTGTGGTCTGCCAATACGGAATGGTGTAGTGGTGGAAACGTTAACAGTATTTATTGGACAAAGTATAGATGGTTTAAATGCAAAATTTGCAGTATCGATAGAATCTCTTAAATGAACAGAATATGAATTGCAATTAGATACTGAATAATATGGATAACTAGAATTTGGCAATAATTCAATATTGTACAATCCTGTATCAGCTACAGTTAAATAATATTTTCCGTTTGTTTGAGAGGTGTTAAATGAGGTATATAAGTTATTACTCGCTTTTAAGGAATAATTTGGTATACCTCTTTCATTTGCATTTTGAATGCAATTGTTGTTATTGTCAATAAAGATATTTCCTGTAATGTAATTAGGATTAAAAAATATTTTTGCAACCCAAGGAGTTGCAGCACCTTTAAAACATGTAATGTCTCTGTCTTTTTTTACCATAGTTCCCATTACTATATACCCACCATCTCTACACTCAGATATATTACCAATAAGGTCATTAAGAGAACTACCTAAGCTATCTAATGCAATTAGATTTCCAACTAAATCTATTTTTGCAATTATTATATCTCCTTGATCTTCCGTAGCATAGAAATCAAACACAATACTTTTATTGTTCTTAGACAAAGCCATACTTCCGTTATTAGTTACATAGTTTCTAAATTCTTTTATCCATTCAACAATACCCAAATTATTACATTTATACAGTATGGATTTGTATTCACCTTGAACAGATATGTAAGTGTTTGCCAATATGTAAATACCATCATCATTATCTATTGTACAATCAATCACACTACTATTTACAGATGGCAGTCCCAAAGGTCTAATATCCGAAATTACATTATCAGAGCTATCATACTTAGTAACATTAATTATCAAACTATCAGAACTATTACTAGATATTAATGTATAAGAATTCCCTAATGTTGGAATAAGCTTTACAATTTTTTCATTACTTTTAAATATTTTTCTTTTTAAAACACCGCCATTTTTATCTATTTTATATATTATTGATGCTGTATCTCTGGTAAAAAAAATAATATCATTGTCATTATTTTCATACAAACCCGCACTCGCTAAAGACCATGCATTAAGAATAATCCTTTTATTCCATAATACTATGCCGTTTGGGTTTAACTTAATAACCACTTGGTTCATTTGTCCGCTTCCTTGTCCTTCTACACCTAAAATAACATAATTACTATCCTTACATTGAATAATTGAATGACTTTCTTCAAAGCCGTAATTAAAATCAAATATTTGCTTCCATTCAATATCTCCTCTGGAATTTATTTTTACGATCCAAATATTGGGGTCATAAGCAGCAGGATTACTAAAATTACCTCCAATATCACCATCTTTTGAAAATGCATCAGCAATAAAGATATATCCACCATCATAAGTCTGAATTATTTTTTTACCAAAATCGTTAAATGAACCACCATAACAATTTTGCCAATCAATTTTAATATCACGTCCATAACTCTTTCCAATAAATGCCAGTACAAAACAAAGTGTAAGTACAATAATGTATAATGACTTCTTCATATCGATAAAATTAAATGTTTTTCTATATTATTTACGTTCTCTAAGTCAAAGTTGAGGATTGTAATTCATATTATTTATTACAAATTTTAAGTATTGTTGGATTTTGTTGGAAATAAATACATCACAGAGTTGCACCGAGTTTTCACAGAGAATTAATGAAATAGGTAAAAATTTAATTATATTTGAACTTTATGATTTCTCTGTGTAAGTCTGTGATATTAAAAATATTTGAAATGCATGATTCAAAATTGTTGGAAATATTTAGAAAATTATCTTCGGAAGAAGTTCGAAAATTGAAGAAATTTGTGGTTTCACCTTATTTTTTTCAGCATGATGATGTGCAGAAACTGTATGAATATCTTTTTTCCAGGAAATATCTTTCTGAAAACAATACCAATCGAACCAAAATATTCCAGCATTTATATGATGATGTTGCTTACGACGATGCGCGTTTGCGATACATTACTTCTTTGGCAACCGATGTATTGGAACAGTTTTTTCAAACAGAAAGAAATAATAAAAATGAAGTGAATAATGTTTTGGCAATTTCCAAAACTTTGCATGAAAAACAATTGCATACTTTCGCTGAGATTTTCCTGCGAAAAAGCATTTCATTGCATCAACAATCTACGCAACAAAACGCAGCACATTGGCATCAATCATTTTATCTGGAAGAAGAAATTTTTAAGCAATCTAATCAGCAAAACAGAAGCAAGGAAAACAATATACAATCTATCGTTTCAACCTTAGATCAATACTATATTACGCAGTTGCTTAAGTATGCTTGCGTGGCTATTTCCTATCAGCAGATCATTAAACACGATTACCAGTATTTACTACTAAATGCGGTTCTTTCGGCTGCAAAAGAAGATGAAAAAATTCTGAATAAAACGTCGCTTATTTACTACAAAATCTATCAATTATATACAAGTGCTGAATTAAATTATTTTGATGATCTTTTGCAATTATTACCAACGCATTCACAATATTTTTCTATAGATGAATTGAAAGATATTTATTTGTTGATCATCAATTTTGGTATTAAGCAATTGAATTCCGGAAACAAATCTTTTGCTAAAAAACTCTATAGTATTTATCAAAGCGGTTTGCAGAATAATGTGTTTATCGAGAATCAAAATATCAGCCGTTTTACTTTTACCAATATCGTTTTTACAGGTTTACAAACCGGCGATTTTGGTGGCGTTTTCCAGTTTATAAAAAACTATGAGATTTATCTACCTGAAAATTCCAGGAAAAGTACGATTGGTTTTAATAAAGCGCGTTATCATTATTTTCTAAAACAATATAAAACTGCTTTACAGTTTTTGACTGATTACGAATACAATGATATTTTACAAAATTTGGCTGTAAAAAACATGCAGCTAAAAATTTATGTAGAAACGCAGGATTGGGAAATTTTAGATTCGTTTTTAAATACGTTTAGTGTGTTTTTGCATCGCCAAAAAGGACTTGGTTATCATCAATTAAATTATAAGAACACGATTAAATATGCAAAACGAATTCCTGAAATAGTAGGTTCAACAAAAAAAATAAAAGCCTTATTTTTACAGGAAATTCAGAATGAGCAAAATATTTTGGACAAAGATTGGTTTTTGAATACAGTTAAGATTTAGGATTTCAGCGTTAAGAATTATCAGAATTAAGCTAAAAATTAACATAAACCATACATTATTTTATTTCCAAACTTTCAAGTTTCCTAATTAATCCGTATCTTCGCACCCTATTTTGAAGTAAATCAATAGATAAATTACAGTATTATGCCTAAAATGAAAACCAACTCAAGCGCAAAAAAGCGTTTTAAAGTTACAGGAAGCGGAAAGATCAAAAGAGCACATGCTTACAAACGACATATTTTGACTAAAAAAACAACTAAGCAAAAGAGAAATTTGACTGGTACTACTATCGTTAAAAAATGCGATGAAGGTAACATCAAAGCTTTGTTGTGCATGAACTAATTCTTTGATAAACTCAGAATGACATTCGACAAACTCAGAATGACAAGAAGTTAAATTAGATTCTTCACTTCGTTCAGAATGACAAGAATATAAAAAAAGGAAATCGACATAAGGCAAGGCATCGCCGATGGTCACATTATTCACCTCATAAAAAATAAAAGATATGCCACGTTCAGTAAATTCAGTAGCAGCGAAAGACAGAAAAAAGAAGGTCTATAAACTTGCCAAAGGTTATTTCGGTAGAAGAAAAAACGTTTGGACAGTTACTAAAAACGCTGTAGAAAAAGGTTTAGGCTACGCATTCGTAGGTCGTAAATTAAAGAAAAGAGATTTCAGAAGTATGTGGATCGTGCGTATCAACGCTGCGGTTCGTCCTTATGGATTATCTTATTCTGTTTTCATCAAAAAATTAGCAGATGCTAAAATTGACATGAACAGAAAAGTATTGGCTGATTTAGCATTAAACGATCCAAAAGCGTTTGAAGCAATCGTTAACCAGGTAAAATAAATTTCTTTAAAAAGAAATAAAAAAATCTCGACTAAAAGTCGAGATTTTTTATTTTATAGAATTCTATTTAGAACTTACAGTTCAGGCACTTGTCTACTTTAATATCTTTTTTAGGCGCTGATGAAGTAACTTGTCCTGCGTTCAACACTTTAAATTCTGTTCTGCGGTTTCTTTGGTGTTCTTCTTCTGTACATGCTACATTATTCGTGCAATTATTTACAGGTTGTGTTTCGCCATAACCAACAGCTTTCATTCTCTTCTTATCAATTCCATGACTGATCAACCAATCAACTGCAGATTGTGCACGTTTTTGTGATAAAGACTTATTGTATGCATCATCGCCACGCGCGTCTGTGTGTGAGCTCAATTCAATCTTAGCTTCAGGATTTGTATTCAAGAATAACATCAGGAAATTTAAATCAGGTTCTGCATCGGTTCGAATATTCCATTTATCAAAATCGTAATAAATATTGTTCAACACGATCGGTTTGTCATCAATTGGCTTTAACTCAATAATTACTTTATAAATTCCGTTTACATTTCGAATCTGCACATCTTTATTATTTGGAATATAACCTTTTGCATTTGCCAATAGATTGTAATCACAATCATTTTGTATTTTAATTGTTGATGTATTTCCTGCAACATCAGTCTGCAATATCTTTGGTTCTGTTAAGCATTTTCCTTTTACAGTAACCATTGTATTAGAAATTGGTTCTTTGCTATCAGCATTGATTACCATTACCTGCATCAACAATGATGAAAGCTCGATCTTCACTTTTTGTATACGTTGCGATTCATCTTTTGCAATTATTTTAACAACGGAATCAGGTATGTATTGATATGCATCTGCTACAATCTTGTAAGTACTATCAGCATATACATTCGCTGAAACACTACCATTTACAGGCGATTTCAGAGATTGCAAAATCAAATCATTTTTTAATAAGCTGATTTCTGCGTCTTGAATTGGTTGCTGTGTTTCTTTGTCAACTACTAAAATCTCTAAAGTATATTTATTATTCACGAACTTATAAATATCATCTTCGCCTGCGCCATCCGTTCTATTGCTTGATAAGAATCCGAAATTTCCGGACTTGTCCATTAAGTAAGCAAAGTCATCATAGCTTGTATTAAACGGTGAACCAATATTTTTTGGTACTGATTGAGCTGAATTTAAATCATAAGAAAAGATATCTAAACCACCTAAACCAGCCAAACCATTACTTGCAAAATACAATGTATTATTTTCTGTTACAGATGGAAACATCTCTTCGCCTTCTGTATTTATTGTATTGCCTAAATTCACTGGTTTAGACCAAATTTCTCCAGCTTTTTGTACTTTCCAAATATCTGTTCCACCAAAACCGCCAGGCATGTTTGATGCGAAGTATAAAGTATTTCCTTCTTTAGAAATTGTTGGATGACCGCAACTATAATTTTTATCATTAAACGGTAATTGTTTTATGTTCGACCAACCACTATCGCCTTTGCCATTTGATGTTGCTTCATAAATTTTAAGATTTGCTTCTTTGTCTACGCTATACGTTAATTTTTTGCCTTTCTTTTCATCAGGATTATAATTATTTCGCGTAAAATAAACTTTATTATCATTGCTAAAACACAATGGACCTTCGTTATATTTTGTATTGATGGCTGTTGCCCATTTTTGTGGTGATGCCGAAAGTTCACCTTTATCATCAACATCTACCGAATACAAGTCCATAAATGCTTCGCCTGTCCAGCTGTTTATCTTCTCGCCTTTTTTGTTCTTGCCACCTGTTGATGTGTAGATAAATTTATTGTTAGAAAGACATGCACCAAAATCATAACCATCTGTATTAAAAGATAATTTCTCAATTACAAAACCACCATCATTTCCTTTAATTTTACCTATATCAGCACATGCTTCGTATTGATTTTTTGCACGCTTATCATTCGGATTTTTTGCAAGGAAAACATTATACTGCTTCGCTGCATCTTCATATTTTCCAAGGGTTTGCAGCACTTGCGCATAATATAAATTCTGATTAACATCTTGTAGATTTTTATCAGCAACAGCCTTTGCATACCATTCTTC
>Ga0247804_10000094_pt1 | contig 44184 bp, 79 predicted proteins | sample UWRJL029104C1_FD_181142 | JGI IMG/M metagenome (GOLD analysis project Ga0247804, IMG submission 181142) | Plant litter microbial communities from Arlington Agricultural Research Station in Wisconsin, United States - UWRJ-L029-104C-1 | ecosystem: Environmental > Terrestrial > Plant litter >... | reverse complement strand
CAAACACAACCTAACCAATGCAGCCTCGTTAAAGTCTGCACCGTCTGTGTTGTACAAAACATCTGTAATATAAATCTTATCGCCAATTAGTTTAGCCGCCCCTGTTGCAAAGTCATCACCGCCCTCATTAGCAGGGTCAGCAGCAACATAGCAGAAATCAGGGTCGGATAATCCTTTAACTTGTGACGGGTCATAAAAATGTAAGTCATCAATAGGGAACAATAAACCTGCTTTCGGTTTTGGATTCTGATTAAACTGCCGTTCGTAAACAATATCATTAGCTTTTTTCATAGCTAACAATTCCTCAACGGTGTGTTTAAAAGGCCACAATGCCGTTCCGTCCTCTTTTAAACAAGGTAAAGAAATTACTTCCCACTCGTCTTGCTCTCCCTCGCGCTGCAAATAACCAGCTAAATCATTAGGGTGTAACCGCTGCATAATAACTATTATAGGCGTATGCCGTGAGTTAACACGGTTGCGTATAGTACTATCAAATCGGCTGTTTACTTTTTCTCGGATGGTATCCTGATCTGCATCTTCAGGTTTAACAGGGTCGTCAATTATAATAGCACCCCCAAACTTAAACTTTCGTTCCAAATGACTGCCTTCTATTTGTTCAGTTCCTGCTAACCACTCGTCAAAATCCTCTTCCTCATCTACCTTGCCAGCTCCGAAGCCTGTAACTTGCCCCCCCGCTGCACGTGCTAATACTCCTCCATTAGCTGTAGTATACCATTTGTTTTTAGCCTTAGCGTCCTTCTTTATTTGAACATTTGGGAATAATTGTTGGTAGGCTTCCGTTTGAATTAAATCTTTTACGGTTTCTGAATTATCTAATGCCAGATCGTCGGCGTATGACAGGTGTATAAACTTAGCAGATGGGTTAAGCGCAAGCCCATGAGATATAAAAGCCTTTACCGCTAATTCAGTTTTACCGTATCGAGGTGCTATGTTGATTATAAGCCGCTTTAAATCTCCGCTTAGTATCCGCTCTAAGGCTTCACATATTAGTTCGTGGTGTTCACCTATAACGAATTTGCGGTTGTATTGATGTTTGAAAAAATATCGGGTGTGAAATAACAGGCTTTTAAGGCACTTGACTTTGGCAACTGTTAGTAAATCTCTATCAATAACTTCCATCTAAATCATCTGATAACTTTTTAACAGCTTCTTTAGTAAGATTGATATTGTTTACTGGTTTTAATTGGCTGTTATCCTTTTCAAATACTCCAATTATTCTGCCCAACATTTCAGTAGCTTTATTAGCGCCTCCACTATCAAATTCATATACAGTGTTACCCCACTCATCTTCAACTGGGATAAACTCTTTTAGTCCAGCATCCCACTTCATAACAGGCTTAGCCTTTACGCAAGCATCGGAAATATGTTCAAATCTTTTAATGACCCACTCTTTAGTTATTCCAGATTTTTCAGCGTATTCGGCCCTTAATGATTGTAGGTATTCTTGTATATCTTCTTGCTGTAATAAAGTCCATGCTTTTTGTTTAGCTGTATCTTCGCTAAATCCCGCGTAAATGGCTGATTCTTTGCCGTTTAGCGTTTCAAAGTACCTATCCGCAAACCTTTTATGACTTTCTAACATGGTAAACTATAGTAAACTTTTTACCCCAAAATTACACAAAATTTTATAAAGTCAAGGGGGAAACTTTAATATTGTTTATAAAGGCATATCTACATAATCAGTTACTAACTCCCTGCCACTTAAAATACGGAATACATTTTGCACCTGATGAACATATTCAATTTGACTACCCATATAAATACCTCCTATTTCAGAATAGCAATCAATACCGTTAAACCTAAATAAGATTGATATTGCGCTTATTGGCAGCTTATATGTATAGTCATTACCATAAGGCAATTCGTAAGCACCTAATATTTTAAGAACATCCGGTGATAAAGGTATACCAAAAACATCTCCCTCGCATACACCTCTTGGTGTAGCAAATTTAAGTTGGTAATCATCCCCGCTATTCCAATCGGTAAATGCTTTACTGCCTATGCTTTCAATTCTGCATAGTTGGTTTTCATCATCAGTAACATAGTTACCAATCATCAAATCGTTTAAATCTATCTTTTTCATATTTTCTTTCCTCATCTTATCTCAAAAAGTTGTTGGGGTAAAGGGCGGCCTACCTTATAAGCGTTAAATATAGCAATTGCATCATCGATGTTATTACAAAAGTAAGCAGGGCTATTCTGTTCCCAAAAACGTTTATGTCGCTTGTATTGCTCTGAATATTCAGGTTTGATGGTTATACCGTCCTTTAGTGTTAAAGTCGTTTGTGGCTTCTTAAATTCGATGTAGAGGCGGCAGTATAATAACTTAACCACCATAATCCCATCGATATGCATCATTTCGTATACAGGCTCTAACAACTCAAAGTCTGGCATCTTATCCAAATCTGAATTATACATCTTAAACAAGTTCTGCATATACCACGAACGTTTCCCCTCTCGCTCGTGACGTATAAACTGATCGTTTGGATAAGTTATCTTAACCCATTTGCAGAATGCTAAATGCAAATCAGCTTCTTCATGTTTTCGTTTTGCCGGTAGCTTTGCGGTTCCGTTCATTATCTTTAAGTTTTTTTTACCAAATAGTAATAAGTCTTTTTCCTCTTGGCTGCGTAGGTGTGGTGGCGTATAATCCATAATCTCAAAATAAAGTTAATTTAAATTCTTCCTTAAAATATTACACATCAATAGGCAGTATATCAGATAGCATCATTTTAATATCATTATACTCATTAACCTCATCAATTGTTAACCCACTCAAATTATCATCAGTGCACTTACTATGTAAAACGTAAAGCCTACCAACCTTTGATAAATCGGCAGGTGAGTTTAATGGCACCCTGAAAGCTATTGTTTTGGTTTCGACTCCTTTTTTACGACCTGACCCTTTGCGTGATCCGCCACGCTGATTTGTTCTTACCATATACCACCAAAAGCCCAACCGATTAAGGTATGGGCTAAAGTTAAACCGCAGAAACTTGCGGTAAACTGTCGGTTTATGCTTTTAATAGGGCTGCATAATTGCATGCCCTATTTGTTATTTCATATTTGATAACTTCATTAGGAAATCTTTTGCATTCAGCACCATAATAATAGCTTCCTGAACCTATAGCAGCAGATATTTCAAAACCTAATTTAAAATAGGTGTCAGCTTTCATAGATACCTTAAGTAATTTAAATGCCATTTCATCGGTTAAAGTTTCCAAATAAGCATCTACTATAATTTTAGCTTCGATTGCATTATTTGCGCCTGTGAATGTTAATTGATTTTGAGTTTTCATTTTTTTGCAAGTTTTTTGTTTGTCTGTATTGACAATACAATTGTAAGAATATTTTTTGATACTTGCAAACTTTTTTCATAAATAATTAAAATAAAGTTTTAAAATAAATCCCCCTAACCATATCAACCTCCTCCTCACTCCACTCACACTCTCCGCCGTGTTGGATGTAGTAGCAGATGTTGCGGTGCAGACGGTATTCGGTTAGTACCTCGCTCTCGTTATATGGTTTTGGTTTGTAGATGCTTTTTTTCTCACCTATGTAGCCGCGTTCTTGACCGAGTTTGAATTTTTTAGGTGGCATTACAAGTCCTCATAAATTTGCTTTTTACAATCCTTACAAATGTAAGATACATACCTTTCAGCCCAATCCTCAAATAGTGGTGTTTTGTTCTTGTGAGGACAATACCTAACTGATAGGTATTGTCCGATGTAGTAGAGTAGTTTTTTCATATTCTATAAAATTTCGTGCAAAATGTGCAAAATGAAAACAGTAAAAAAGTGCCCTAATGGTATCAAAAACAGCCAAATTGCACAAATTGCAATATTGCACAGTAATATATAAATATTAATAATATTATTCAAAATGAGGATACACATGTGAGTACACTTATTTAAAGGCATGGCGCAATTTGTGCAATTTGTGCAATTTCCCAATTTAAAGCGTTTAAACGCACTTTTTGCCCTGTTTTTATACCCTTTCAAATTGCACAAATTGCACAGCGTAGTTATTTTATCCATTTTGGCTCATCTAAACAGTTAGTGGTAACTTGGCTTTCTTCAATAAGGTTGTTGTATATCCAGTTTAATGCGGCATCTCTCGATACATGGCAACCCCTTAAAGTGCTATAAAGGTAAAGCAGGTAATTATGTATACAGCCTTTTTGAAACTTAATTTCATATTTAGCCTCTACCCATCTGCAAGCTGCGATAAAAAATGAATCCGTTGCAGTTCTCTCATACTCATCAATAGTATTGTTAACCGTTTTTTCTAAGTGTATTGTTTCGGTAAATACTTTTGCATCGTGGTTTATATACCCATCAGGATCATAAGCCAAAAATCTTAGTCGGCTAATATCGCTTGTTTTATCAATCTCAACATCGTGCGCTTTAAAAAGCATTTTCATAGCCTCGTAATGGTCGTAGTGCGCATTTTTATCCAGTATCGGTATCAGCCCCCATAAACCAATATTTGATATTGATTTACCTATGTATGCTATATGCGGTATTCTATCAATTAGATGTTCCTTGATACCTTCAGAATCCGTTAATAGGTAGGGATTTGCGCCAATATCAATATCAAACGATATGTATTCGGTATGGAATAAATGATTTTTATCACTCCTGTCAATTGTTAAGTCGTCTTGTGCGCTACTAAAACAGGCAGCAGATAGAAACCTTTTATTTTCCTCGTAAAAAGGACTTTTATAACCACTGTTACGCACATCGTTAAGTAACTTCCAGTTAGTGTACCGTTCTTCAGTAAGCAAATCTATAATTGATACTAACTTTCCCGGCGCAACTAAGTTTTTAGAGTTAGGATGCATAACGCATTTATAGAATGTGCATTTGTTGTTTAGGCTGCTCATAATTCATCGTCTTCAATTGGCATCCACGTATCGCCACCATCTATACTATACCTATCAGTATAAGGGTCAATAATTATCATACCTTCTACAAAATGATTTTGCTTATCATAATATGTAGTAAAAAATGGTTTTCCGTGATTTAATATTAAATACTTCATGATTTCAGCTATTTTGAATTGTGTATCTTACGCTGTCCTTATTTTCATGCCTAACACTTAAAAAGTGCACCACCCCCACTTTTATATCGCAGAACATCCCAGTAGATGTTAAGTGGTGTATTTCTACGGCTTTTAAAACCGATGAAATGTCTAAATTGGTTTTATTGTGTATTATAATCTTTTTCATATCTAAAATAAATTTTTATTGTACTCACCATGTTTAACCTTAAAAAATAGCTTGCTTTCCGAACGGTCTGCGTTATCCTTTAAAAATGTATCTGCCCTGCGCTGGCCTATACCAAACTTATCGCAAATCTTAATAAAGTGCAGACGGTCAAATGATTTACCATGATTTGGCAAAGCATTATAAATATCAACCCACTGATCCTTTAGGCATTCAACAGGGCTTAATATTCTTGCTTTCATTGCCTCGCTAACAAAGTACTTGCATAATATTACAGCACCTTTAGCTGAATTTTCAGATACTTTATAAAGCAAATCAAATTTGTTAAATTTCAATTCGCAAGCGTATTCAATACACTGAAGCAATAAGGCAAAACGATGTAGGTAAATTTCAATTTTTGCTAAAACTCCCCTGTAATCATCGTTATCCGTAGTGTTTTCTTCATCAATTATACTTCGCTGGTATGTGTTTACTATTGCGTAGCTTTCAGGAGTGTAACTCATTAAGCATTCATCACGTTCCTCAAACTCTAAAAGCAAAAGTTTTTTAACCATATCGGAATACTTTATTTGCATAATAGGATTAATACCGTAAGCGTTTGGGTATTGCTTTTGCACCTTTTCAGGGCAACAAATTAACCACCTATCAAAAAAACCGCTTTCAGATTTATTGAAAAACACATTCTTTAAAACGGCAGGTTGAATAGTTCCTATTATAGTTAGGTATGAGTGATCAGCGTAAGCATTCGACGAAGCGTTAACCCTTGTGCGGCTTATACTGTCACCATTAAACAAACTCAAAAACATTTCTTCATCTGCCCCTGCTTTGTATCTATCAAAACGCCCTATAAAGCCTGCAAGTTCATCATAAACAATACCGCAACCTTTAGGATTTTCAGCTAGCTTCATAACCAAACTTTCAGGAGTAATATCGTTTAATATGTGCATAGGATGCGCAGCTAGTTCATTTACTTTTGCTTTCGGGTGCTCGGCTTTAAAGTGTTCTAATTCTAATTGTTGATTTTTCCAATCCTTTATGATTGCTGATTGAAAGGCTTTAATCGGTTTAAATGCATCTGATTGTGGCTCACTTTTAGTAAAACCCTTTCGCCCTACAATTGCAGCCCACATACTTGCAATAGCTACATAGTTACCAGTATTTAAAGTAACCGACCTGCCCAAAGCTGTGCTAAAAGCACCCAAAACAGCAGTTATATAATATTCGTGCGGATAGCCCTTTGCTTCAGAAAAATGTGAAATTATTTCCTGTAATTGTTCAGGAAATGCATTAATTGGATGTTCTATATCGGGCATAATATTAAGAAAAATAAAAAGTCAATAGCCTAAAAATCATATTGTCACTTTTGAAAGCAACTCATTAATTTTGTTCCTAATATCCTCTGACATGATTTGTTTACCATTAATCATAAGATTAAGGTATTCAGGGGTTAACCCTAAAACCTCTGCTATTTTTACCTGCTTAATGCCCGATTTTTTAATTCGTTCTTTTAAATTCATAGCGCAATATATAAATAAAACTTAATATTTACAAACAAAAAAAAGTTAAAAGGGTAAAATTAATTACCCTTTTATTTACCTTTCTAAAACGGCAGATCATCGTCGTCCGCAGGTGTAATATTTGCAGGTGCTTTATATTCCTCCTGTGCTGATCCACCAACCACATTAACCCGCCACAACTGAAGCGAATTAAAATAACTTTTTTTACCAGTCTTATCCGTCCACGGCCTACCCTTTAAATTAAAGTGAACATCCACATCTTGCCCAACCTTTAAGCTATCCAATAAGGCGCATTTATCATTAATGCACTCCATCTTGATGTATTCTGGATATTGAGGATTGTCCGCGTATTCGACAATTAATTCACGCTTGTTTAACTTTTCGCTTACCGCTGTTGTAAGCCCGATTTCATGTACTTTACCTGTTAATTCCATTTTTGATTTTAATTTATACTTTAATAAAATTTGTTTTGTTTTTTCTTTTTCCTAAAAGCTGTGAATTAAGATAGCGTCTATTTAAATTTAAAGATTTAGCAGCGGAACAAGCTGTTTCATAATAAATACCATTTTCTATATTTAACACTATAACTCCTATATATTCCCTTTTGTAACTACTGTCAGGCAAACCCAACCATCTTGCTCTTTTTCTTACATAAGTTGGACGCTTTCCTGTCAATTCACATATTTTTTCAACTGTTACCTTACCCCAATTACTGAATATAATGTTATCCTCAGATGGATTAGATTCTACTGATTTAAATCTGTAAATCCTTTTGTTTGATTCTCGCTTAATCTTTAGGTATGTTTTATATAAACCGCCGTTGCGCTGTATTTCTAAATTAAAGTTCCGCAGCAACTCCCTGCCGCTTTCGCTCCATTCGTGTTGGTTCATTAGAAAAGGTTTGTTTGTTCGATGGCTATAAAGCAATCATTATAAACGGCATTAATTTGCGAGCACAGCACATGTGCGTTTTCCTGATTTACAAACGACAACAACCTGAAGTCATTTTTTGGATTTACGGGTGGAGTAGGATAACTGCTTCGGTAAACTCTACCCCTCCCTAATGATCGAGAATAATATAAAGCCCTGTCATTTCCCATACCCATGCTTTCCCCTTTATAATTAAACTGCTCTTTGCCCTTAGCTATACAGATATATTTCTGTTTTTTCATAATTTTATCCATGTCCCCATTTTTAAAGTGCGTGATAAATTTTCCTCACTCGATATGATGTTGTGTTTATTCGGCCTATTTAAGTATTTAAGGTGAATTTTTTGCTTATCAAACAAACAAATAGCCAATTCACACCCAGTAGAAACTACACGAAATTTATCATTTAATTTAAAGGCAGTTTCGGTGACTGGCTCCTCTTTTTTAATCGGCTTAAATATTGGATTTCCGTTACTTTCAGGAGCAACGTATGGTTTTGTATATTCCACACTAATAGCAGATTGAATATGCCAGCCTGCCGCACGAAAATGAGAAACCATTAAGTTATTATTCGCCAATTCCAAATCTTTTTCAGGCACCAATATTTGAAAGTCGGTAAAATCTATAGGCCAAATAAATTGCTTGGCAGCATTTACCCAATACTCACGGGATTGGCCTTTAATTAAACTACCAACTGATTTTGTATTTTTTGTAGCCATGATCTTGAATTTCAGTAACAGTTAACATTTCGTTTTGCAGCATGGTTATTGTTTCGGGCTGGATGTGCATAAGCAGTATTTGCGTGCCTCTATTTTGCGCAACATTCATGCATTGTTTACGTATAGCACGGTATTCGATAGTACGTGTCCTTTCGTTGAGTATGTTTGCTAAGGTCTTTTTCATAATCTCTCTTTTATCTTATTTGTTGGTAGGGAGTTAAGCGAACGGATCTTCATCAGGCAATTGCTCATAGTCGGGTTTAGCAGCAGGCTTGTTAAAATTGTATTCTTTACCATTTCCTACATAAACCTTTGGCGTTTTAGCGTCCCGTTGTTCTTTTGTTTGGTTAAGTGTTACGCTATGCGTATTTCCGTAATTGTCGGGTTGCTTACGCTCATCTATAACAATTGAAAAATACTTTTTACCGTTCTTTTCGCTTATAGTTATTGCGTCCTTTGGAATGTCGCTTGCGCAGATTGATGCTACTATCATTATTTTAAGTTGTTTAATATTTCAGTGAATACTTGGTTAGCTTTAATTATTTTGGTTTCGAGGCGTTTTAAATCGTCATGCACTTCCGAGGCATTTAAACGCTTTTTAATCAACTGTAATTTTGCAGGGTAGTGAGGGCTATAAGAAATAAAATCTATCCACTCACGCCCTGTAATAAGCAAATAGCCTAAACATTGCCAGTAGTACTCTGGCTTATCTGCAAGGTCGTTTAACTTATGCTCTAAATGACTTGTAATAGTGTAAGGGCATTTAATTTCAACTAACCCATCTTCGCATACTAAACCGTCAGGTGAACCGCCAGCGTTGTGCTGCCATTCGATATAACCAGTATCGGCAATAACAACCTCAAATACTGAATTGTAAATACCTTTAGCAATAGGTTCATGGTCGTTACCCCACTCTGTAAACTTAGATGTAAAATCTTCTTTAGCTTTTTGCCCTGTCAATCGCTCTGCAACACATTCTAAAACGTAAGTCATTGCACCTTGAGACAAGTTACCCGCTTCTTTGTCGGCCTTTAATTTAGGCTCTGTCATAAGCCTGTAGAATTGGCTGCAACCGAAACGGCCTAACTTTTGCAAGTACCATTCAGGTACTTGCTGTTGATCGTTTTTAATGCCATTAATCGTTTCCATGCATCGCAGATTTAATTTCGTCTAAAGGGACTTCTTTTGAGTAAGCAGGCGCAAACTCCACATCATCACTACCACCGCCAAACAACTTACCTAATTTAGAGGCAGCATTTTTTAATGCCAAACTTTCGGCTGCTGGTGCGTTCTTTTGGATAGCATCCTGAATAATGTTATTAAAATCAGTTGGTGCACTACCCGACTTTAATTGAATAGGCCATGCGCCAACTCCCGCAAGCTTGCGGGTGCGCCCTGTTATCGGGTTGATAACAAATAGGTTTCCGACTACTGTAATTGAGTTAGCGATAACCTGAATGCTTTGTATCTCCCAATCGTAATCCTGAAAGATAGTAATAAGGTTATTCTTTACTCTGTCAATTGGCAGGTAGTCATTGCCTTTATGGTTTTTAAACCATGTTTTAGGCGGTTGTGTGTTAAGCAGTGTATTGAGATTATCAATCTGTACTGCCAGTCCTAAGTCCTTTGTGAGGGTTGCAATCTGCACTTTGTTTGCCGACTTCATTGGCACAGTGCTTTTCTGTTTTTCCATATTAATTTATTTAGTTGTTAGTTTAACTTTTGGGTGTACTGATTTGATACCCTTAGTTTTGACGCTATAGTCATTTTCTATCAATAGTTTATAGGCAGAAACGCCATCCCAGTCTATTGTTACTCCGCTTGTCCAATTTACGGGAGCCATCCAATTATTACCTTCTCTATCAAATCCAACAGCCGCTAATGAACTGCCGCCCGATTGCCAATATATCTCGTAAATTCCGTGTTTTAATCCTTTCATCTTTCCTTTTCTCCTTAAATACTGTCGTTTGAAGTGGGGGTTAAAGTGTTAACGTCAATGGCTAATCCTGCATCAATCAGGCCGTAAACGTCAAAATGCTGCTCAAACAATTCTTGCATAAATAATTGCATATTATATATAGGCCATGATATTGTTGCTCCACCTGCTTGAAAATCCATAGCAACCATGCCATTCTCATCGACTAATAAATCATTAGGTTCTTTATATCCGTCTGTCCCAGTTTGAATTAAATCATACGGGACGATAGCTTCTTTTAACGGCCTTAATATAGGCTTGTAACCTAAAACATTAAAGTACTTATTATAGTGCTTTTCGGTTAACATTTTACCGTCTAAAACCGTTGTTGCCCTATCGTAATCGCTTATTATCTGAGTGGCGTATGGCAAGTATGCCGCCAATTCAGTTATTTTTATTTCCCTTTTCATATCGCTAAGTGTTGTAGTGGGGGTGGGTTAAATGACTTTTATTTCGTCAACAGATAAATAAGTGGTAGACCACCTAACAGTATCCATATAAGAGCCGCCCTGAATATTATTATCCGAACCGTCTAATTTTTCGTCACGGTGGTAACTTTCGTAATATTCGCCACCGTTAGCCATTATATGATTTATGCCCTTAATGACATCGGACTTATTATTATCAACAAGCGCAACCATGCCGATATGTGAACCATCTTCGTCGTCGAGTGTAAGTAGGTATATCTTTTTCATATCTTCCTGTGTTTAATGTTTGGAAAGGGTGGGGGTTAGTTAAAGCCAAATAGGGGTTGTTTCAATCTCAATAAAAATGTGATTCTTATCGGCCGTTAAATATTCAGTTGAGTGCGTATCCCAATTATCATAGGTAACAGTATCGCCATCCATTGACATAAACTTACCGGTAAATTCCAAATCGCCGCCAAATCTGCTTATATATACATCTCTATTATGTAGAGCTGATAAATAGCCGCCTTTGTTATTTTCCTGTAGTTCCGCTACGCTTACAAATATCTTTTTCATTTTTCTCTTTTCCTTTTAGTTCGGTACAAATATAGGGGGTGGGGTTGGTAATTGCAAATAAAAATAAAAAATAAATTTTAAAATAATTTTTGCAAATGTAAATATTAGTTGTATGTTTGTAGTGTCAATCAAGGCAAATTAAAAAACGTTATTATGAAATTCGATACAGCACAAGAAGCTCAATCTGCATTTGAATTAGCTTTTGGTAGAATACTAAGAATGGGAGCAAGAGAATCACAATCAGGAGATATTTCGGAATATGAGCGTTGTAAGTGGATTTGCTTTGATGCTGCTGAATATTTAGGGATAAATACACAATATATAGAACCACATAGCCGTGCAAGAGACTGCATGTCGCCATCTTGGAATGATTAATAAAGATTAAATTATATATAATATGAAAACAGATATTGAAATAAAATGGAGTGTTAATGTTGTTGGTGATAAAGCTAACAACCCCGTATGGGCGGATGATATTCAAGAGTATTATGGCACATTAACAGGAATTGATAGCTACGGAAATCATTATGACGCCGAATGTAAGATGCATGAAAGCCCTACTGGATGGAATATTTTAGAAATACTTTCCTTTGAACCATTTATTGACCCTTTAGCTTTTCAACCTACTGAAATTACCAATAAATATAAAGAAGCATTGCAAGATGCTATCAACCCGCTTAAAAAATACGCTTTACTAAGTCCTGAAAATGGAGAAAAAGCTTTTTTAAAAGCGACTAACGCTTTGCTATAAAAACACTCTGATTTGCCTTGATAACATTTCAGGATCTGCCACCGCAACGCTCACAAGGCTTGCGGATTCGGCAGTAAACAACATTAATATTATGGCTAAAAGAGAAATACCAACAAAAAGAATTACCCCTAAAGAAATAGCCTCTATGGCTATAGGCGAAACAAGGGAAGTACACGGAATGGTTTTAGGAACATTTAAAACATATGTTAGCAAGGCTAAGAAAATCGACCCCACCTTGCGCATTCAGTACTCCGATATGGTCGCTAATTTTGTAACCGCTAAACGCATTCAACCCGCATCAAATGACAACTAACCAACTCAACCGCCTATTTATGATCGTGCCAGTATTGATAGCGATTTATTTTATTATAGGGATAATTAGGATAATTTAATCCCATCAGGGGTGTAAAAGATTAGAAAAGATGAAAACTGCAAAAGTAGTAGGGCGGCAACCAAACCACATAGTTACCATGATTAACTTTAATTGGAATTGTCTGTCTTGCGATTATGAAAACACATCGTCTTTATCCGAGGAAGAAGATTTGATACAAAATAAAGTAATCATTGAAACGTGCCGTAATTGCCGATACAATAATCACATAAAGGTTTATGACATATACAATCCAAAAGACCATGACTAACCCAATAAAAGCCCCTACGCAAATGAGCCAAGAAAATAATAAACGAAAATCCTGGGAATTATTCGTGGTTAAAGAGTGGCTATTGTTGCCGTTTTCAGTTTGGGCTGCACTCACTTGTAAAAGGCCCTACTACGTTCACGCCCTTATGGAAAATGTTCCCGAGCAGAATAAGATAAAACCTTACAAAATCATAATGGCAATTTTAGAATGGAGGTCACAATGAACGAACAAGAAAAAACAGTAGAGGAAATGACTATTGTCGATAGGGTACGCACACAGGTTGAAGATATGAAAGACCGTGTAAGCGAATTTTTCATAAAGGTAGCAGCAGATTATAAAGGCAATCCCTTTTGCGAAGTCAAAACCTATAACCAAACAGATGACCGATTGAGTATATTAAAGATTGACGATAGAACGGTTGCTACCGTTATTGAAACCCGTACAGACTTCAATAATGTCGAATGGATATTCAGTAGGTTACCGCAACAATCCGACCCCGCCTTTATAGCTGATATAGTTAGGCAGACGTTGGAGTATGTGGAAATGTTGAACCCTCGCTACATTAAGAAAGTTACCCCCGAAATAGTTAACAACATAATCAAGAATAAATGAAAAAAGTAACCGCAGAATCCGTCCTTACAGAATTTGTTAAGGGCGAAATTATTCGTGACTATAATAAGCAAGACAGACAGTACTACACAGTAAGCATTGATACAGCACTTCGGGCTATGAGAAAGTTTGCTAAACTTAAACTTGCAGAAGAAGCCAAATAACTAACCACCGCCATATATAGGTGGGTAAAAGACAAAAATTAGCAAATGAATTATGTAGGAAAATATGATGAAAGAATTAAGCAGGGATGGGTAAAAAGCCCAAATATACCTATATGTAAAAATTGCAAGTATTACAAGCATACAGGCAGAGCGCATGAATGTACTTTGGGAGATTTTTTAACACATACATCAAGTACATGTGATAAATACTGTATGCCGATTAAAACAACAGAACTTTAACCCCCTCTCACCCTGTCTTTATTAGGGTGGGGGAAAGAAAAAACACTTAAAAATAATTATATGGAAACTAAAAAATTAGAACTTACAGAAGAAAATGAGGAAGATAAGCCTATAGGCTTTCTACCGAGATTGTTTTTGGGACTACTAATAAGTTTTGCCTTATTTGTATTTTGCTACGGCTTAGACTCAATGGCATTTCACAATAGATACTTTAATCAGTTATATGGAAAGCAAAATTCTTATAAAGTTCCGCCCAATTACCAAATAGTATCAAACGGGAAATACTACGCTATAAAAGTTATTAAAGGATATGATTCAGGGCAGTATCTTTATCACGGCAAGTATGGAATTGAACCATATTATAAAGAGATAGCCTACGATTTGTTTTTAGATAGCGCAAATGCAAAAGCTGTTTTAAAAAGCTATATCGACGGTAAAAATAAAGACGCTCAAACATTAAACGACTTCAAATGAAAAACCCAATTTACCTAACCCTACTATGCCTTATGGTTGTGGGGTGTGAAGAATCCGAAAAGCCAATTGTTAAAACATGCCAGACCAAGCCGCTTATTATTGACACCGTTTTATTAGAAGTAGTTCCAAACGCCACATATGAAAAAGGCAATACAGGCGAAGAAATGATAAGCGGAGGCTGCATAGTCTATAGAAAATTAACACGCAACATTTACTTTAACCCTATAATTAATCATTCAAAAATAAAACCATGAAAAAAACTCTAATTACACTAACAGCATTATTCCTTACTACAGCCTCTTTCGCTCAAACAAAAACAGAGCCTAAATTCACGATGCCTAAAACGGTAACGGTAACATTAACCCAACAACAGTTTTTAAGGCTCGATAGCGCCATTACAAACACCGCCAATAGTTTAGACAGCAAAAGCTATAGTAAATGGTTTGCGCTGTCATTTAGCCCTATATACGAGGCTTTAAACAAACAGTTGATTCCGGTTGACACAACTAAAGTTAAGAAATGAGAAACCCACGAGTAAACGGCCCCGCGCATTTAATAGCAACCCTAATCGGGGTTGCTTATGCCTTAGTTAACTTTCTGCTTTACGATAGCCTTTACCACATTGCAGCAGGTTTGCTGATATTGTGTATCTTAACACTGTCAATCAAGAAGCGAGGCGAAAGGTGAAATTATACGCTATGATATTATTAATTATATTAGCCTGTGCAATATTATTTCGACCTATTCAAAGCAAGTACCTTGCTTCTCATACTGAGCGGCATTGTTGTTGCGCAAATTAAAAGTAAATGAAACTATTCTCTTACCTGATAACATCCTTAATAGCATTCCCTGTGTTGTTTATCGTATGTTTATTAGATAGGCGGCGGTTTCATAACGGACAATGAACACATTTAAAACATACCTTTACTTCACACTGCTAATGATATTTTGCATAGCAGTTGTGATTTATTTTAATAAACAATTTAACACACATTTGATATGAAAGACGACAAAGTATTAGCGGATATAGCTGTTAAGATCACGCAGGTGATTAAAACAAACCTTGATGCTTCCGCACAAGATGTAATAAAAAACATACTGGATAAAATACCTGAATTAGCAAACGATATTGATTTAACCATCGAATATCTGCGCTCAATGGCAAACAGTCTCGGCATAGCATACACAGATATAAACGATGTGATTGGCTACATACAATCATACGCTAAAAAAGCCGCCAGCCCCATTGATTGGAATACGCTTTGGCAAAGCATAGCGCAGGGAATTTACTATGTAGCTAAAGCATTAGCGGGGGTTTTACCACCTAAATGGAAAGAAGTAATCTTAATTGTTTTAGCGGCTTATGAAAACCTTGTAATGGACTAGGTTATGGAGAACGAAGAAATGGAAAAACTATTCGTAGATTTTCGCAACCATATGAAAAACAGCGAAGCGGCATTCAGGCATAAAAATTCCATGAAGATAGCCGATTTATTAGCTGATAGCAAATTCAAAGACCTCGGTAGTGAATTCTTTTTAGGGGGATATATGGCAGCATTTGAGGATTTGAAACGAATAGGTAGAATTTAACCTATAAATCCCTGACAAATCGCCGGGGATTTATTTTTGAACTGTAATGTCACCGCTTTCTGTAGTAGCCGTAGGAGTTGCGGCGACGGTTTGCGATGCAATAACTTCGTCTTTTTTAGCCGCCCCCTGCGAATATCCAAAGTAATATCCAGTGGCAGTACTTAACGCTGTTACAATAGCAATCAATGCTTGCGATAGAACGTTGCTATCCCCTCTATAAATGAACGTTATCATAAAAAGGTATGATAGACACCCCACGACTAAGATAAGTGCTAATAAGGGCTTAATATTGTCCGATAGTGATTTCATGGTAATAAGTATTTATAAACGTTTCGTGTCGTATCTTTCACGATTAAGTCTGTCATAATAATTTAATTAGGTACGTATTCTTTTGATGTACTGTAAGCCGTAGATAAACGGTTATGATAATTATACTTTTCGTATTCAGATCCGTTATAGTAATAAGCAATTTTGCGGAAGTCTCGTTTCTTAATAGCATTTACAAGCGAAGGATTTTTACCAATCCAAACCAGCGTCATTCGTACTTGGTTATATTCGCTTTCTTTAGCCGCGTCCCACATTTCGCCAACAGTCTTAAAACCGGCCATGATGTAATGAAACCCCATAAGCTGCATTAAGCCAATTGACGTACTTTTCATCGCGGCATTAGCATCTACCGCAAACGCATCATTAAACGCTTTCCATTCCTCTGTTTGATTGCCTACTTTATTTGATTGCCATGTAAGGTGCTTAGTAGCGTTTGCCCAATCCTTTTTATGGCGTTTAAACCAGTGTGGCTCAAACTGAATTATTATCTTACCTGTTGTATCAGAAAAACCTACACCGCCGCTCTCGACCTTTATAATAGCCTTTAGCATCCGGTATTCATATCCGAACTCGCAAGCAAGCTGGAATATCTGTGCATCGGTAAGTTTTTTATTCATAATCCAAATGTTACATTAATTACCACAATGGTAAGAACCCCTCCAATTATCACAGGCAAAGCGTAGGGGTGTTTAGTTCTCATCCGTTACAGGCTCTTATAAATGCAAACCCAATAAACATTACAATTATAAACCAAAACACGAGCGTCTTTACCGGGTCAAAATTCATAACTCAAAGGTAATAAAGTAATTGCAAATAAAAAACCATATTAATTACGGCTTACTATTCTTAGCATACTCGTGCAATTCGCTATTATCGCGCTCTAACCTCTCTACCTTGTCCTTTAATGATCGGTTGGTAATCATAAGATTAATAACCCATATAGCGGCAGATATAACTACGGTAATAGCGGGTAACCATTCTTGCAGCTTCATTTAAATAGGTGTTTACTCTTGGCACGTATCTTTAACGACGGGTAAATAATATCTACAACTTTTTTAAGTTTATCCAGCCAATCGACATTATCTTTCTGAACCCACCTTATACCTAACATAGATAAATGTTCAGCTAATTTTAAATCCATGTAAGCCGATATAACAATAATGTAACAATTAGGGTTTTTAACGTTTATGCGCTCAATTATAACCTCAATGTCATAGCCCTGATTTAATCTAACGTCGGTTATTACAAGGTCAGTATTAGTATCTATTTTTTCAAAAAATGTATCAACCTTGTTAAAGCATTCAATTTTCAAATCAGTATTATCAGATAAAATATCTTCAACTCCAATTAATATAGCTTCTTCGTCATCGAGCACGTTTACTATTATTTTTATGCCGTTCATTTAATTTGATTTTTCAGCTCCCAAATACTTTCTTTTAATCCATCTATGCTTTGAGTTAATTTAGATATTTCTGGCTTTACAGTGTTGTCATATTGCTCTTTGTAAATCTCTTTAATACGGGCTTCTGATCTTTTAGTTAACCATTTGAAAAATTGGTCAACTAACTGTGAGGCCAAACCAAAGCCTGCTACATATTTCCAGTTTTCATCTAACCACGAGACGAAAGTATTAAAGGCGTTTGATTCTTCCCCTTGCATTTTATTCGTTAAATAAGCCATATTTCCTCCCATAATATAATATTATAGAAGTTGTTACAAAAAACAGGCCAGCAAAGCGTATCATAAGGGGATAGGTAGACAAAGCCAATAAACCTGAATTTTTAAAAACACCAACAACAAAGAATGCTAACATAGCACTTAAACCGACATATGTAAATTGTTTTTCGTAATATTTTCTTGAAGGCACAAATAGAGAGGCTGTAAAAACAGCCATCCCTATCTGGTAAAAACTTTTTGCTTTGGTTTCACTTCCGAAACATCCTGTTGACATTCCATAAAAGTAAATAAATAAAAACGAAAGTAAAAACATTACCAATGCTGCTCTAGTCGTCGTTCTTATCATCTTTTTTATTCTTGTCCTTTTGTTTGTCGGTTCGGCGACCGTAGGATTCTTGCCATTGCCAATAACCACCTACGCATATGTATTCCCCATAAGGAGTAGGGTGATCTGTTGGTTTTGGTTGCGAGCATGATACTTTGTCTGGCATGATCTGTTGTTTTAAATTATTGTTTAATTATTAAATAACGAATTTCAATATTATTTGTACCTAACACAGGGACGCTAGCAAAGTTAGCTGTAAACCCTGTAGTAGTAACGTTACTCACCCAACTAGGAACAGCTGCGTTTGATGAGTACGCTTGTATAATAACCATTGCTGGAATGGCTGGCAAAGTGTTATCAAATGGGATGGTATATGCGGTTTGCAGTACAGCACCGGATAATATTTTAGTGCCTTTAATGGTATTGCTGTTAACAAGCCTTATCCAACGCCCTGTGGTAATATTGTTTACTTTAACGGTAATAAATCCATCGTCTGTGGCTGTGCTTGTAGCGTTCCACATATATGTTCCGCCGTTGCCATCGCCTATGGTGCTTAATCCATTTAACAACGCTATTGAATTTGGGGTTGAACCTTGCGATCTTAAATCTGAAAGCGTACTAAAAGATAGTTGCGCAGCGGGTATAGTTTGGGCTTTCGAAACTCCCGCCCACAGGAGTAAGATTAATATTAACTTTTTCATTATGGTTTGATAGATACGTTGTAAGATAAATTATTAGTGCCGTTCGCAGGGGCGACAGTGTATACGATGTTAATATTTGCCGAATCGGTTGTCACATAGCTTATTCCTGCCGATGCAGCGTTAATAGGCTGTACCATAGCTATGCTACTCGATGTAACGCCAGTTAATCCGTGCGCTATACTGATGGTTGTAGCTGCTCCTGTCCCGCTGCCTGTGAGGCGTAGCTTTGTTCCTAACTCTAATGTGCCGCTTTCTTTAGGCATTATAACAGCCACATTGGTAGCTACCAACGGATCTGCACCAAGAGTTGTATTTGTGCCGCCACTCGTATCCCAATTTACTTTTGCACCGCTGTTAAGTGCTATTCCAAACGTAAATCTGTTAAGATTGCCTGTCCATGTGTTTGCTGCGTTTATAGCTCCGTAAAACGTTGGGGATATCCTCCTTATCTCGTTGCTTGCATCTACTTTTACCAATAAGCTATCTGTTCCCGCTGTTCCCGCCGCTGTATTGGTGTTCATTATAGAACCTGAAAGCAGCGTATTTCCGCTCGCTACGTCAAGAGCAAAAGGGTTTGCAATAGTAACATTTGTGCTTGCTACTGGCGGCCCTGCTATCCTGAATGTCGAAGCGTTTGTTATCGCCTGCGCATTGGTAGCTGTTAAAGTCGGGATGCCAAAAGTATTTACACCAACAGATGCAGGACTGCCCGCCGCTGCTGTACTCGTATAAGTCGCAGCATTTGACTGAAATCCCATACCCATTGTTCCATAAGCAGCAGACGTACTAAAGGCATCGGTTCCAATTACCACCTTACCCGCACTGGGTACTGTTCCTACAAGCAAGCGCCCCGCAGTTCCTAATGTGATTATGCCAATATTAGATACGTTAAACGGATAAGTATATGCGCCTGCATTCACCCTAAACCCTAAGTTAAGGCTTGCATTGGTTGTAGTGCCTGATGCCGTTCTTAGTTCAAAAGCCGATTCGTGTGTATCAGACGAGCCACTACTTGTTGTATTCCACGCTGTGCCTGATAGTTTGATTTGCGGCGAGTATTGTAAAGCACTAACTGCCGTGGCCGCTGTTGGGTTCGTAATTAATAACCCTGCAGCACTTGTAGTAATTAAATTATTTTGGGTAACTATGATCCCAGTGGTATTTATTCTTACTTTCTCTGTATTATTTAAATTGAACTGCCACGGTGCTGAAGAACTAAAAAAGTAATTTGTACCAGCGATAACAGCCGGAGCAGAGGCATTAGCATAACCTATAGCGGATTGGAGAACGCCTGTGTTGCTATAGTAATCTATAGAAGCCGTAGCCGTAGCTGCCTTACTTTGTATGCCTAAAGGACTTATAGTAGCCGATGCATTATCGTCTGTAATGGTATGTCTGTTTGCTTGCGCACCGGTGTACCCTGCACCAATTGTTGCTGAGCCAGAAAGTGCAAAATTACCAACGTTAGTAAGGTTTTGCCCATTTAGGTTAACCGCTCCCGATGCGCCTGTGTACGGCACGTATCCACCGAGAACAGACGTTAAAGGCGCTAATCTTACTATCTCACCTGTTGATTTTTTAGCTATTAAGCTGTCTGTTCCTGCTACCCCTAAATTTGTATTCGTATTAAATACTGGAGCCTTAAATTTTGCGCTGCCAGTTGTATATGAGTATTCTAACGGAATATCAAAGTTTGTGCTTAATCCCGACCTGTCATATCTTAAAAGCCTCAAATCGTAACCATTTGTTGATGTCTCTCTCGACCACGCCCATCTTGGCTTTGCTACGCCACTGCTATCAAGGTAAAATATTTGGGTCGATCTGCCCGCAGCCTCAGTTATTAACCCTATATCATTAAATGCACCACTTCCTGTCCCGGGATTTAATGAATGGGTGCCCACTTTGATAGTAGGCAGGTTTAACTGGCCTGTCATGTTGTCGCCTGCTTTATGCACAAACGTGTTTTCCGAATAGGTGCTATCTAAAGCAGTCAAATACCTATACCCGCCACCGTTATAGATATTGCCGTTTGGTTTTGCTACAACAATATCAGTGCCCCTGTACTTCCATGAAAGCGTAGTATCCCCCGACATAGAATTAGCCATGAACTGCCAATCATAAGCCCCACCGTTAGGCTTAGACTGCAACCTTAAAGCTACCTCACCCGATGAAGTGTTACCTATTTTAATTGTTGAGGTTGTCGTTAGCGTGTTTAAAACAGTTGAACCGTCTGCCTGTATACTCCACGGGCCACCTACCCTGTACAACAATCCCTGCACTGCAAAATCTCCATCTGCGCGAATGTTTCCACTTGCCCTGATATTGCCTGCTGTCCAAAGCCCCGCACCCGATTGTGGTGCCGTGTACTGGTTTTGGATACCTAGTGTTTGCAAGTCGGTTAACCTTACTAAATCATTTGAATTGGTCGGTACAACATTTGTATAAACATGTGTTCCAGTTAGCTTAAGGTCGTTTGTGCTAAAAACTTCGGATGTTGACGGGTTAATTATGCTAAATTTATTGGCATAAGAACCTACCCCAAAAGTTAAGCCCGAATTATTAAGACTAAACCCTCCTGATGAATTACCAAAACCGATAGATGTAGGTGATATAGAACCTCCGCCCGTTGTTGTAGATACGCTAATAGAACCAGCAGAGGCCGTTGTAGTGTTGCCTGCTCCGTCTGTAAATATCCCTGCTGCGCCTTTATACGATCCTGTTATCCATGCATTAGCTGATTGAGCAAATATATTTTGATTTTGAATAGAATTACCGATACCTGTATAAACCCAGTCATTATTCGTTATACCCCCGCTTAAAACAAATGTTGAATCCTTATTGCTGCTATACCGAACCTCCATGGATATTTTACGCCTTTCAGCTGGTATTGCATTTCGGGTTGTATAATTGTAGGTTGTGGTATAGCCGCCTGCCTGTAATGAATCTAAAGTAACGGGATAAGTGTCGCTTGGGCCAATAGTGGTTACATAGCCAGCTAAGGGCACCTGCGCCAACGCTGCTGTACTTATGAATAGTGATAATATCGTGAGTAGTTTTTTCATTAGTATACAATTATTGAAGGTGTGGTTGATGAAAATGTATTATTAGAGGTGTATACATTGTAATTATCCACTACCCCGTTTATATTCGTTATAGACACGACCGACTTTGTAAATGCTCCGAAAGAGCTAAATCCACCTACCGATATGAAAGTCAAATCCCCTTTGCTTGCTGGATAGGCATAATAAACATAGTTGCTGCCGCTTGCTGTTATTGTGAACCCTGATTTGTCTTTAGTTCCAACCAAATCATTGCCACCGCCCGCAAAAGCTGTTACAATAGAATTATTCGGTGTTTGGCTTGCAGACCTACCCCAAAACCTATCGGGTAACCAAGTGTAAGTTGAGGTCGCTGTTGCTGTTTTGCTATCAGAAGTAGTTACAGTGAGCGTATAAGTTGTATTAGTATTAGCGGGTACGCTTACCGCTTGTGTGCCTGAAACAGTACCCGGCTGTGCGGGCTGTGTTGAATAAACATTGAGCGAACCGGGCGTTATTACAGCACTTGCTATTGGCTCAGTAGCTATTTGCCTACCGTAGCTATAATTAAGCGTACCGCTGTAGTTTGTTGTTGAAAGCCTTAAGGTAGTACCGCCTGTTAATGATGCTGTAGGAACTTGGGTTTGTTTAAAAAGCTGATAAAAAACTTCCTGTGGCGTCCCTGTTGTTACAACCTGCCCCACTGATGGCACACTGCTTACTGTCCATCCATTTACGGTGCCGCCTGCTGTTATAGCAGCCTGTGTTGCCGTACCAATATAGTCATTAAACTGCTTTCCTGTAACCAATTGATAATACTTGCCTAACGTAGTATTGTACATCTGTACCTGTGTGCTATCCTTATACCGCCAACCGTTAGGGGTGAACGCCGATGATCCGCTAATTTGCGTGGTTGCGTTTGTCGGTGCTTGCCCTAAAGCAGCAAGGGGGAATAGGAGTAATATTAAGAGTTTACGCATACGATTATGAATGTGGTTATAGCATATAGGTTAATTAAACCTGTTAGGTAGCCGAATGATTTGATAGCGAATTGCATATTGGTAAAAATACACACACACCTACAAAGTATAAAAAAAAGTGTTGCGCTATTAAAAAATGACTAACTTTGTATTATGCGTAAAAACAAAATTGAGGGCAGAATAGCCAATTCAGGCCGTAAAAAAGAGTTACAAAACCCTATAGTGGTAACCTTTAAAGTAGAAAAAGAAAAATTAACTGATGTTAGAAAGCGACATGGCATAGGTTTAAACAGGCTTTTGCGAGATTTTTTCAATAAATTATAATTATTTTTATAAAAAGTGTTGTATTATTAAAAAGTAGTTGTATCTTTGACTTAACAAATCAACACAAATTATGAAAACTGAAATTGAAATCTTTGAAGTAGTAAAAAAGAACTCAACCGTTTACAATGCCATATACGCTATTTATGACGGTGACAATATTGCCAACATAACCCAAAACATCAAATTAACAACTCTTTTGGAGCATGTAATTGATAATGAGATGAATTGGTTATACATAACTGCACCTGATGTTCTTTCAGAGGTTGACGCTTTATCTTACTTAGAAGATAACCTAACCGATGTTGTTCTTGATTATCTTACCACTAACTTACAGGAGGCCGCATAATGAAAACAACCTACTCGTGTTTAATCATCATGCGCACCAACGCTCTATGGGCTGTTGAAATGTGGTCTGCAATGGGTGTTCAATCAGAAGCAACCCGCTACTACAAAATACTTAACCGAATCGAAAACGCAATGTTAAATTATAAAGGGGTATGAAAAAAGCATACATTAACGGCAAAGAATTAGGCATAACAGGATGTACTATTTTAGCAACACGTAATTGGTATGCCGATAATGCGCAAGCGTGTATTGACGAGGCAGTACGTGGTGAAGTTAAGGTAAACAACTTAGAAACCTATGTAGAATGGCGCAAGTCTCACATAATTGGTTCGCTGATAGGATTAGCTGATCATACGGTTTCCTTTTTACAAATGGCGTATTATTTACAAACTGGCGAATGTGTGCCTTTATTAAACTAATTATGAAAATAAGACCAATATTCGCATGGTATGACCTATGGATAGGCATATTCATTGACAAAAAGAAAAGAGCAGTTTATGTATTTCCGATACCAATGTTTGGTATAGTAATTAATTATTAAAAACAACAGATTATCATGAGCGAATTAAAAAACGATTTATTGCCACTAACAATAGTTGGCGATGATATTACACTAATAAGAGCATCAGGGAACAGAAGCGGTGTTATCGGTGTCGAGGTTAAAATATCTAACGTATCGGGAGAATCTATAATGATTCAATTGTTAGAAAACTTTGGTGACGAATGGGTTCTGAATAAGGTACAAGAACTTTAACCCCTCATTACCACTAACCTTTAACCCATAAGATATGAAAACGGAAGAAAAATATAGAATAAGAATTTATAAAACTTCAACCGGCTACAGCTATTACGACAGCTCGGCAGTAAGCATAGGCGTTAACATAAGAGGCACTAATTTACTCAACGCTGTTTTACATACAGGTAGCGGCATATTATACTGGATTTAACCCATAAGAGTAAATGAAAACGGAATTGAAAGAACCTAAATACCAAAAAGCCTACATGGTTAAGTCTTGGGGCGATAAAATTATTACAGGCAATGCTTTTATTTTAGAGTATACCGATGATTGGTCTAAAAACACCAAAGCGTTCTTTTTAGCTGAGGGTGAGCCGTTGCCAAAAATGGTAGATGCTAAACAGGTCGTATTTACACAAGAACATGCTAAAAGCCTGTTAAGCCGAGAAATTGGCAGCCGCAAAGAATACTATCAAAAACAATTAACCGAAGCAAGCGAAAAACTTGCAGCCCTCAACAAGTAAAGTAGATATGGAAACAGAGATAAAGACATTAACAATTGCCGAGGATATTAAGGTGCGCAGGACGGCATCCGGCGTTCGTATTAATCAAGATAAAGATAGCATTTGGCTTTCCGAGCAAGAAGCCATCCAACTACGCAACTTTTTAAACCAATTAAATTTAGGAGAGGAAAAATAATTATGACAAAAGATCAATCACAAAAGTTACTACAATTTTACGATAGTGGCTATTCAGTACTAATCAGTATGGGATATGTTGATGGGGAAGCCCACGTATATGAAGCAACCGAAGCAACATTAGAGGAAAACGCTGGCTTTCACACAAACTTAGAATTGGGCGATATTTGCTTTAATTCAGACGTTTACGCCCAATACCCTTTAAAGGATGTATCAGTTAGCGATGTAAAGGTTTTTAAGGAAGTTGACGAGTGGTTTAATGAGGACGCAATTATTGAAACTTTTTAGATCATGGACTTATTCTTCACCATCACCGCCCTAATAATAGCCTACACCCTACGCAAGCAAATCCGCTTTTACCTCGAACAGAACCCGAACGATGATAGCGATGTTAATTGGATGAAAAAACATTAAAAAATAAAGATAAGATGAACAGATATACATTTAGAGCGATAAGCTACGAAACTGGCAAATACGTTACAGGGCACTACACACAAGGTACGCCCGAATGCCATTATATTACACGTCCTGATGGTGCTGTTTGGCAAGTTAAGCCCGAAACCATAGGTCAATATATAGGCCGTACCGACGTATCAGGAAACCCCATATTTGAAGGGCAAAAAGTAAATATTTATAATTGGGGGCATAGCGACAAAGGCCAATTAGGTACAGGAATAATTGTATTTGATGGAAATGATGGTTGTTGGCAAACGTCACCTATAATTGTAGAGGATCAATACGATTTTTTCACAAAAGCTAAAATCGAGGTTCTTGACTAACATAAAACAGTCACCCACCTGCTAAATGGGTAAAAGATATTTAAGAAGATAGCTTTTTGACCTTGGGGGACAGCGAATTGGCCACATGATAAACTAAGGTGACAGATGGGGAGAGACCCGTACATGATTGAGTGGCGGAATTGGTAGACGCAGGCGGCTGAAAGGCTGAAAGGATTAAGTTACCGTGCAGGTTCGAGTCCTGCCTCAATCACGGACGGGTAGATAGCAACCCCGAGCTATCCGCAGAAATGTAGGCTATAGGGTTAATAGTCCGTCAAAGCACTACCGCAAAGGTAGTTTCATAATTGTGTGTTTAGGTTTATACAGCGGTCAACTGCGAGAGGGAGCCGCTGTTTTTTAAAGGAATTAATTAAAAATTTAGATATGGAATTAAACGAAATAAAAAAACTGTTGTATAAAAACAAGCCAATCGCAACGAGATATTCAAATAATACTGTTTGTTCTCTATACGATTGTGTTGTAGATAACTTACAAATACATTTTAACGTTCCTTTTTCAGATGGTGATTTTGGAGATACAGAACATGCGCAATTATTAATACGTTGGTTTAGCGGTGTAAATAAATTATAATTATGGAAAAGATATTTACAAATAAACAAATGTGCAATATGCCCGATGGTACTAAAGTAAGGATAAAACTTACTGTAGATTGTCACCCTAAATTCCATGAAGGCGGTACGCTTTCGGTTGATTATGACGACCTCGACAAAGGCGAACATCCATTCGGAATAGTTGTAAAAGGGTTTGGTATTTGTAAGGAATTTAAGGCGGCTGATTACGAATTGTTATAATATGTTCGTTTACGCCCGCGACCCTTACCCCCTAAACCAAATATACTACGTCCGCATGTATAACAATAAATATTTCACAGGGCACCCGACAATGTTTTGCTACAGGGCTTATTATAATGATAAAGAGATAGGGTGGGGATTTAAAGTAAAAGGATAAAAAGATATGAAAGTAGAATTGGAAAAAATAAGGATAGCGTGTTCCCCAATAACTAAAACAATATTTGCGGGATCAATAGTAAAAGAGGGGATGTGGCGCAATAAGGTGGATGTTACTGATCAAGTTTATGCAGCCGTTATAGAAGCAAACTTAAATCAGGTGCATAATATGAGCTTTGGCGATAGAACGTTTGAATTAACAGTAATAGAGATAGAATGGAACCCTACAACGCAACCCACGACATTACCGAAAAGGATTTGGTAATGTATAATTGGCACTTACTGAAATGTAAAGATGCCCTAAGAAAAGCAACCAAAAAAGAACAACCTAAAAAGAAATGGTGGGAGATATGGAATTAAGCATAGATGAACAAATTGAAAAGTACAAGCGCAACGACCTTTATAACACAAGGGATGCTATTGTTGATTTAGCTGCTAAGTACAAATGGAGTAATGATGAACAGTTACAGCTTGTAGATATATTAACTCCATATGGTAGGCACCAATACTATAGAGGTCAAAAATCAATGGTAAATGATGAATTGTTAGAGGCCGCTATAGAAATGATGAGCAACTTTAAGGGCAAAAACGAAAACGGAATGTGGGGCGAAAGAAAGATACCCTCCGACACACAAATAACCGCCCTTTTAAACGCCATCAACAAAGCACTAAATGGGAAGTAAGCGAAAATCTTGGGAATGGTTTGTAATTAAAGAGTGGTTGCTATTACCTTTCTCTATATGGAGTGCATCAACTTGTAAAAAACCATTCTACGTTCATGCACTTATGAAAAATGTGCCAAATCAAAATAAAATACTACCCTACAAAATTATAATGGCAATTTTAGAATTTAGATGTAAATGAATAAAGAGGAGAAGATGTTAGCCGTGTGCACAGCTATAGCCTACCGCATGATGATGCAACAGGAAAATAAGGCAATTGAAATATTAACTAAGTTAGTTGAGCCTGCTACCGACCGCATTGCCCAACTCGAAAGCGAACTGCAAATATTACAGGATTATTTGATAAAGGAGGGAAAATGAAAAAGTTAGATTTATTACTATACAATATAAATAAGTTCAACGAAAAATATGGGTTTGAACATAACCCCACAATGACAGTCGGTTATGATTTTTGGCGTGATTGCATAAAGGAATTTAATAACCGTATTTTGTATACATATCCCACCAATATTATAGAGGGAGATTATTTTATGTTTTCAGGATGTAAATGTGTATGGTCTCACGCGATTAAAGGTGATATAATTATAACTGGCATTCAGCTTTAAACCACCCTAAACCAACTATCAAACTCAAGTGAACCGAATCCGTTATCTAGGATTGTTATTGAGGCAAGTACAGTTTTAGTAGCGTCCGTAAAGTTATAATCTACCAATACACCAACAGATCCGTTATTGGTGTCAGTTGTCGCGTCCTTTTCAATAGTCATGTTCACTATAGGCCGTAAAGCTGTAGTAACAAAATCAACCCCATTGACCATTGTGATAGGTAATGCTGTTGTAGCCGCATAAAATTTATCACTGCCTGTTATTCCAGTACTTGAAATTAAATCTAATACAGCTTGCTTATTAACTAAATCATCAACATCAAAGTCAATAGCGTTATAATGTTCCTGATAAGTAAGTTTATCCTGCGCAATTATATTTGCCCCAACTTCTTTTGAGTTGATCTTATTAACTGCTATGTCGTGCTTTCCCATTAGTCAGTTATTGCTACAAACGCCAGTAATAAAAACGAACTCGGTGTAATTTCTAAAGGATCACCGTCACCTAATTTACCTGAAAGCCCTATGCCCGGTTCGCCTGTCGCCCTTTCCAATTCATAACTCAATGTTCCTGCTGCCCCTGTTATAGCTACAGGCTGCGTTGCGTTTGGTTTTTGGTTGGTGTTTGGATTAGCTTGGTTAACAAATAACTTTATACCCTCATCAGGTAAAACAGCACGCGTTAACTCAATCGTATTATCTACAGCCCCTATTTGCGTTTGGAACGTTGCTAAACTCTCCTTGTCCCAAACCTGAATATACATTCCTGTTAAATCATCTATGCCGTTTGTGCCAACTATAGCACAATTCTCAAATTTTGTATCGGGTTGTCCTAAACCTGTTGCTAAATTCCAATGAATACCCAAATCGCCGGGTGTTACTTCATAGTAATAACCAAAGTGGCCTTTTGGATATTTGCCGCCGTCACCAATAACAGGATTTAATACAGGCGCATCGTATTTATTATAATCAAATATAACTTTAAGGTTAACACCTGTAATTACATTGCCAGATAAGTCGGTAAAGGTAACGTAAACAGTTTGAGCAGCGTTAAATACGTGGCCTATGTCGTCACTACTTGTGAGGTCTGTTCCTGAAAAATCAAATTGCGCAATCTGGTTGCCTAAAGCCGAAGTACCTAAACGCATTATAAACGGTTGCGGGTCTTCGTCGCTTGCATTATAATTCCAAACAGCAACCCGAATTAAATTCATATTATCGGTAAACACACCCACTACATTAAAGGATGCAGCAACATTGTTATATGTTTTAGCCTGTTTTATCACTATTAAATCTCCTTCGGGTGTTGTTCCTGAACTATATTTATTTAAATCATAATTTGGTACGTCCTGTACTTCTAAACTCCAATATCCATCGTTTGGGTATGAATTACCAACGCGATAAGGCTTAAATTCTGCACCCTCTAACCCAATATAGTAAGTTCCGTCAATCTTTACGCTATCGCACGTAAATATAACATTTAATTTATCTACTAACCAATCAGGTATTAAAGTACTATCGCCCTGTGTAGTTGTACTACCGAAGTATAAAACAAATGTTCGGTATGGTATGCCATTAAGCAGCATACCGTTATATTTCTGATCTTCGTATTGCGCCTTTTTAGCCTTTGGGGTAAACTCATCAAAGTTACACTCAATTCTTAGGCAGAATTCTATGCCAGTATCAAAAATAACACCTTTGTCATTCTGTGAATTTTTATATTGGATTAATGATGTGCCGGGATGTAAGTCGGCAATGTCTAAAGGTGAAGTGCGGTAATCCTGAAGTGTTTCGTTCTCATCTTCATAAGTCAACTTCCCATAATAAAACCCCTCTGCTAGTGTTGAGAAATCTATTTCACCCTCATAGCATTGAAACGTTTGATCTAAAACTCCGTTTGCCGTTGGTGTGAGTGGGATGTTTTGAACAAATATATCATCGCAGGTATAAATATCTAACGTAGGCACAAAATCAAATAGCAATTGTATAGGGCAAACATCGTTTCTTTGCCACTTTTGCGGGTAGCTTCTAAGGTCTACAGCATCCTCAAATGGTATGGTATTATAAGCAGTTGATGGGTTGTTATTAGCGAAACGTAAGCCGTTAAGAACGGGTTTTGATGCAAAGTTAGCCATTAACTACCTCCTTGCAACATAAACAGGTTTCACAAGCTCCGCAAATACAATTCATTGTGGTAAATATACAAATTTTGATAACAAAAAAGCCCGAAAAACAATTAATGCTAATCGGGCTAATAACCGCTAAGAATAGCGATAAACTTAACAGTTGCCTTTATCCAGTTTACACCTAATATCTTTTATATTAACCATTAAGCCTGTATTCACTTTAGAGGCTGGCAATAATTTAAAAGCCTCTGGAAATTCTTTTTCAACATTATTGTATGTGCGAAGATTAAATAAAGCCGCTTCAATATTATTTTGCAATTCGTGTGTGCTTTTTTCTAAGTCTTCAATTTTGTTACTAAAATTAATAATAACATCAGCCTGCTCGTCATTCATTGGAAATTGTCCACATGAATTGCACTGCGGTAATACCTTTGTTAATTGGTAGGATTTATATCCTACAGGCAAGCCAGAACCAATCAGTCTGATGCTTGTAGTTGTGTATAAAAACCCTTTGTGTTTTTTAAATGCTTGTTTTATCAGTTCGGATAATGAAGCTTCATAAATAGTTGTAATAAATTCGCTTTGTTGTGATTTTAAGGATTTTATTTCCTCTTTTTTACTCGACACGAGTTGTTTTGCCACATTTGCAGCAATTTCTTTAGTAATTCTCATTTTTCGCTATTTTTCTATCAGCACCATTGCCGACACACAAATATAACCTAATGCACCAACTTTAACAAATTATTATCAGGGGAAAGTAGCAATTTATAAGTCTGCGGTGAATTTTCGGCAGCGTCGATAGATAACTCATCAATAAAACCCTTCCATGTTACACCGTAAAAATCAAACCATATATCAGCATAAGGAGTACTATCAATTAAATCTAATGCGTTAGGCGGTGAAGCAGGAACGAACGACATATAATAGGGCAAGAACAGCGGATCAGGTAAGTTCCCTATTTCAATATCGTCACCCTCTCCGACCCTTCTACCACTCAGGTCAACCGTCACTAAGCTAATATTCTTACGGCTATCAGTTAATTTAATCTTATAGCCATCCATCTTATCCAGTATGCTATGTAAATAAGCCCCGCCACGCAATAGATTTTGTTTTGGTGTAATCTTCCAGTTGTAATAGCTTTCATCCGCTCCTGTAATAGATAATAGCCCTTCCATACGTAATGGCCTGTAATACGTTTGCCCACTTTCTGGCTCATCTTTCAACCAAATAAAGAAATTATCATTATCCGAACGGGATGCTGCGGTATCTACAGGCGTAATCCGTACCGTTTCAATTCCATACGGGTCAGCCCGAACCTTGCTAACTAAGTTCAGTTCACGCTTTGGAGTAGTTAAATCTGTGCTATAAAATTGTGTAGAATTAACCTCTTTTGTGCCGTTAAACTTATCGTATTGCTGATCTTCATAACCTACTTTTATAGTATTCCACATTATATCAATAGCAGGTGTTATGCGTGGCGTTTGTATATCAGAACCAAACTTTATAGCACCTATCCCTGCCCTATAGAAATAGCTTAAATCTTCTAAAACCACCCGTGAAGTTTCGCAGCCCAAAGCAGCCTGACCGCCCATGATGGAGTAGATGGATTGGTAAAAGTCCTTAAAGGATATTGATATACTTGTATTTTGTGATACTTGCTTAACAAAACCATTTGCTAAAGTTGTAAATTCCTCTACACCTAATGCGTAATTAAAATAAGTCCCTACATTTCTAAGCGTACCATTATAGGTTATCGCACCACCTAAAACAAGATACCTGCCATTGATTTGTAGAGTATCGCCAGCTTGGTATATTGTACCAACCGCCGAGGTTTGGCGTATAGCATCAGAACAGGTCATAACTAATGGACTCAAGGCATTACTCAATAAGTAACTAACAGCGGGATACACCACACCCTGATTCATTTTAGTTACCAATTCCTGAAAAATATAATCACACCTTAATGCCTTGCACATGGATGCTGCGCTAATAGTGTTGTATTCTAAATTCAGGGTTGAATTTGTAAGCCTGAAACCGTAATCAGAATTTGTGCTACCTACGCGCTCGAAATAGAAAAATAATCTTTCACCATATAAAACAGATGTAGTATAATCGTAATCGAAGCTGAAACCTATGGCCGTGTCGGTTGAGCCTGTGTATAGCACCTGAACCAATGTACCATCCGACTTATAAAGCAATATTCTATACGTTTGAACTCCGCTAACGGGTTGCGCTATTATCAATCCCTCAAAATGCCCTTTATACCTTACATTTGTATCAACTTGTGCTGTAAAAAATGAATGCCCATCTGTCGCCCATATAGGGGTTGAATCAGCATAAAAACCAACATCGTTAACGCTTGCTATTACAGCGTTTTGCTGATTAGTGATAATCTTCATTTCAAAGAAAGCATCACTTCTGTTATCAATGTTTGGTGTAAATAGAAAGTCGGCTGTTTCAACAAGCGTTAAAGGTGTTAACTCAACATCTACTGCTTCGGGTACTTCTACAGGTATTGCGTATTGTTGGTCATCATAAGCCTTTAAATTAACGCTGAAATTGTTTTCCGTAACGGTTACTGTTACACCTGTATCTGGATCGTCGTCCCATGTGGAAAAATCAACTTTGCCGAAATAAATATTTTTATACAGCCATGTAGCCGCAACTAATTGGCCTATAACTACTCCAACACGAGAAAACGCACCATATTTATAAAACTCTGCACGTAACAAACCAGCACCACGAAAAACAAATGTCAACGGCAACATAATTGAGCGTATAATACCGCCGTAATCCTTTGCACGTTTGTATTCAATCTTAGTTTCCAGCCATTCCTGCGGAGAATTAAATAAAACCTCTGTCAATACGCCTCTAATATCTAGGGTGTACTTAAACTTTTTAGGTTGTATATCGTTAATGTCCGGCATTAGCTAAAGTGATTTTGTCTATATTGGTAAAATCCTGCGTCAACTTTTACGTTTACGGCAGTGCGGTTCTTTTCTGGCTTGTTAGCTTTCATTATATCCATCATTTCCCGCCATGGTATTTGCTCACCACCGCTATACTTACTCAAATTTTCAGGTCTGCCAATCATGCGCATAGTTTCATGGTGTGGCGTAACTTTTGATCCTTTCGGTAAATTTATCATTTGTGCCGTATCTGCTGTTAAGAAACTCATTCCGCTTGGCGTTTCTACCAACTCCCTACCACGCTCACCAACAATTGACAACCCGCCTTTAGCTGATTTGGTGCCTTTAGCGTATTGGGGAATTGGTGTAGCTAAAACGGTTGCTAATTGCAACGCTCCTAAACCTGCTATTGCAGCCGCAATAGCAGGGTATAGTGGCGCTGTAAATGGATTTGAAAGGTAGGTTAAGGCTTGTACCTCTGCAACGCCTGTAGCGGCTATAATGCGTGCTACAGATGCCAACTTTTCAAACTTAGCTTTCTCTACATCTATTTTGCGTTCTTCCCTTGCAATACGTTCTTTTTCTGCTGTGGTTTTAGCGTTTATAACAGTTATCTTATCAGCTTTTTGTTGCTCTGTTGCTAAAGATCTGTCAACCGCACCTATCTCTGCCTGCGCCCTTGTTTCAATTTCGTCCTGTTCTTTACGCAGGGCGTTTTTACGGTTGGTGAAGCCAGCGTCGACTAGGGCAATCACAAAGTTAGCGGCCTCCTTAGCAATGTCACCTAATAATTGGCTTTGTTGTTTTTGAGCATCCTCTACTTTTTTAAGGTCGCTTAGTTTAGCATCTCTAACCGCAGCTGAATATTTAATTTGTAATTCAGCTAATTTGCGTTCATCGTCTGCGGTATCAAAGCCTAACTCCTGTTCAACTTTTATTAAATCCTGTGCCAATTTAATGGCTGATTCAATAGTAGCAACGTTAGCATCCCTTTCTATCTGTTCTTTTTGGGCGTTATACTCTTTAGTTTTGATTTTGCCTTTAGCATATTGATCAGCAAGTGCATTTAGTGTAGCATCCTTATCTTTCTCAATTTGCAATAACCTATCAGCATTAAAAGCCTCAAATGTATTTTTGCTGTTTTCAAGTATAGATTTTTGATTTTCAATACCTTCTTTGAATAGCTTTAACAACTCTTTTTGAGCGTCGGATTCGACTTTTAAGCGTTCTTTGTTGGCATCATTTGTAGCGTCTAAAATCTTTGTATTTGCTTCTATCTGGGTAAATTCCTTTGCCTTAACACCCCTTTCTATTAATATTTTACTGGACTGCTCAAACGCATCAATAGCTAATAAGCGTTCGTCATATGTTGATTTTTCATATTGCAAAGTACTATCTAATACCTCACGCTGTTGCGCTAAATATTGAGCGAAAGTATTATCCTGCTTTGTTGGCGTTTTCTTTTCTTTTATAGGGTCAGTTAATCCTTTTGCTATTTCGTTATTACCGCCACCTGCTTTTTCTAAAAATGCTATTTGGTCATCATACCCCTTAATAGCTTTTGTCGATTTATCAATAGCCTTAGTAGCATCGTCAAAAGCTGTTTTCGCTTTCTGGGCTGCATTAACTCTATACCCACTACCACCTATGCCACCAGCACGAGGGCCAGACCTACGTTCCTCTTCCTTATCTGCCTCAATTACAGCCCTTCTTATTTGATTAGTACTTGCATTTTGTATTTTTAATAATTTTATTTCTTCTTCCGCTTTCTTTGCAGCTACCTCTGCTATTTTACCCGCTATGGCCTTTGCTTTTGCATTCGCTAAAATATCTTTTGTGAGTTGGTTATAACTTGCGCTTGCACCGCCGTTTAGTATGGTTTCCTTATCTATATTAGCAAATGTCTTAGGAAACTCTTTCTGCAACTCTTTTGCAGCCTCAAGTCTATTTTCTTCGGCATTGGCCACATCTGTAGCCGCTTTATATAGAATTCTTAATTTCGTAGAACTTTCAGATGCGGATTTAGCCGAATCCCTTGTTACAGCATTGAAATTATCAAGGTTTGACTTTGAAGTACTTATTTCTTTATTAAACAAGCCCAAAGCGTTAGCGGCTTTCTCTATGGCGCCAAAAGCTAACGTAAAAATGCCTGCAATACCAATACCAGGCAATATATAGGCAAGAGTACGCAAGTAACCCAAACCCCTTGTTAAATTACGCCCAACATTTGCGAATACATTTGAATTAGAATTTTGAGCCGCAGTATTAGCAGCGGTAGCCGCTGTTGCTTCAGCAGTTGCTACTGCCTCTGCTAATCTTTCTGCTTTTAACCTTGCCGCAACTTGTTCGGCCTGTGTTTCAGCAATGGTATTTCGGCGCATAGCGGCCTCATTAGCCGCTAAAGCATTTGTATTTTGGCTAACCGCTGCCGTTTCTGTACGTTGCGCATTTGCCGCCGCAAGGTCAGCGGCTGTCCCTTCCTGTACAATCCTACGCCTTTTTTCAGCTAAACGATTACGTTCGGCTTCGGCGGATGCCGCCTTTGCGTTAACCTGATTTAGTTTTGCTTGTGCCGCTGCTTGCCTATCAATAGCGAATTGAGCATTTGCTGCCGCTTGTTGTGTTTTTAATTGCGCAGCAGCTAATTTTTCAGCAGCTAAAGCAGCTTGCTCCTGCGCCTTTGCAAACTTACTGTTGTTAGCTACTTTGCCTATTTGAGAATTTAGTTCAATAGTAGTCTTTAGCAACCCCGCAAATTCTGCGTTAAGCGCAGCCGATGCAGCCTTTAGATCATTGACCTGTTTCTCCGCTATGGGGGCTACTACTTCATCTATAATTTGGCTATTTCCCGCCATTTTCTGCTCCTTTAAATGCGTTTTTTAACACAATATATTCCATTACGCTATATTTTTTGGGTGAAATATGTATCTTAGCCCAATCCGCTATTATCTGAATTTCCCTATAATAACCCTCTCTTGTCACTTCGCCGCCCGGTTTCTTAACCTGCTCACCTAATTGCTTCTCTAAAATCTGTAATTTAGCATACATTGACTTCGCTAAATTAATAGTTCTAGGCAAATCTTTTTCTAAGTCAGCATAATTTAATGAGGCAAAACCCAAATCCTTACGCAATATAGCAATAACTTCTTCATTTCTTACCGTTTGCAAGTGGTCAACCGCCAACTGTATGCAGACTAATTTATTATTGAGTATAGCAATCTGTTTTTTTAGTGTTAACGTATGTAGTGCCTGTGGGTCTTTAGCAACTTCGCTATATTCATCAGCTATGGCTAAATATGCTTCACTCAAATCTGTAGGTTCCCCATCTTTTACTAACCATTTCAAATCGCCAGTTACACAAAGTTCAATCCAGTTATACAGCGGCAAATCAGCGCACGTGCTATAAACCGAGTTGGTCGCGGAGACGGCTGATAAGTTTTGGTCTAAGGATTTCTGTTGCAAAATACCCCTTATTTTCTGAATTAAGCCCATATATTTTTTCACCATATTTACGTTCTAATTTAGGCGCTTTGCTGTCACGGCTGGCAACTGTAAAAGTGTATTTTACTTTGTTGAATGATACAAATAACCCATTATAAAATTCCCCTGTAACAAATAAATCCGGTACACCTTTGCCCGGTTTAGGGTTTATACTCTCTTTAAATTCTGCATATCCTTCGCTGCGGTACATGGGAGATATAAGTTTGTCCGTGCTTGTTTCACCCATGAATAGCTGCCCCCTATTGAAAGATAATATCTCATATTGGCTTTGTTCCATGCACAATACTACCGTTGCTCTAAAGTCAACTTGTTGTATGCGTTGGTTGAAAGCGGAGATGGTGCCCATGTTCAAAGGTAACAAATTTAAAATAATTTTGCATGGTGTTACTAAGTGTTGTATATTAGCACTTATGAAAATGATAAGGCATATACACAAAGAAAACATTAACGATATACCTAAAATTAATGAATATATTAACAAGAAGGCGGCTTTAAGATACCACAATGTTTTAAATGAGGCTTTAGAAAATTACTTAGGTAGGCCGTTTGATTTAATTCAAGATGCCAATAAGCTAACAAGCAAGATATACCCTAATGGTGACACGGAATATTTTGTACAGGATGTTTTAATCGGCACAATGCGAACTGGCTCCGTTTATGATGGGGACGATTTCCCAAAAGATAAAATTACTTTTTTTATAACTTTTACACCTGCAATAAAATGAAACAACACAAAAGCATTAAGATAGAAGCCGAACTCATCGAAAAAATAGAGCAGTTGGCGAAAAAAGAAAATCGTAGTTTTAATAATATGGTGGAGACGATATTAAGCGTTCGCTTCGATGGTTGCGACCATGTTTATATTACCCGTCAAATAAATAATAATGGCAGTTGTCATATTGATAATTACGAAGCCGTTTGTAGTAAATGCGGTGTTCGTCCTAATTCTATAATAAAATGATGAGATGGAGTATGACAATAGCCTATATTGAAATAGCAGCTATTTGGATAGGTTTAATTTTTCTTATTTACAAAGCAAATAAAATATCATAACAAAAAAAAGCCGCCTATTTCTAAGCGGCTAATTAACAAAACTGATATGAAAACTATTTTTAACCAGCCTTTAAATCGTCAGGGTGTGCGCCTTTATGGCTCATTATTTCATCCTGAGCAGACCTTTTACCATAATCTGGATTTGGCTCGTTTATAGTGGTTTGCTTTTCACCTTTTGGTTTTTTTTTCTCCTGCAAATCCTCCCACTCATTACCCAAATCAAATTGCTCTTTCAGGTGTTCATGTTGCTTAACGAAGTCGGCCTTACTAACACTTTGGGCGTACTTCTTATTAAACGAACCGCGTTCCATTATTGAGCAAGTTTATTTGATTCATAACCTACAACATCAATAGCGGCCAATTCAGTTGGGCCAGCCAATGAAATAAGTATGTCGCCTGCTGTTGCTGTGTAATCAGGATCAGCGGTGTTAAGGGTAATTGTCCAACCCTTAACATTCGCATCTGCAGCTACCGAAGTAATTGTAATAACATTACCTGTTAAACGGTTTGTTGCTACCCATGCACCTACAACCGCTAAGTCTGCGCTGTATAAGTCGTACATATCAACACTACCGCAAGATGTTGAAGCCTTAACCTTCAATACACCTAATGCCCTTGCTGCTGCCTGTGCTAAGTTAACATTTTGCAAGCCTTGTAATCCCTCAAAGTATGACAAACCGCCATCATTTGAAAAGTCAACAAAGTTTACGTTTTGATTTACCTGTGCAGGCTCAAAGTTTAAGCGCAAAGTATACGCAGAAACGTTTGTGCCATCGCTCCAAGTAAATTTGTTAGCGTTAACAAAGTTAGGTTTGATAGGTGACAGTAAACCGTCACCTGTATCAGTTCCGATTAAGAACCCATTGTCAGTACCGATAAGGAACGGTTGATTTTTGCCGTTACCTTTTAATAGGCCATAAAGCAAGCAGAAGCCACCTTGTACCCATTGTACGGTAATGTCATAGTTACCATCGCGAACTTTTGCTATTGCGCCAGTATTAAATGTTTGAACTACTACATCCTCTGAATTTGATGTAACATTTACGATACCATTAACAGGATAACCCCGTTGTGATGGTACGTCCTCTAAAAGCAAAGCCTCAAGGTCTGCTTTTATCGTTGCAATGCTGGTTAAATCTCCCTTGAAACCGCGAGGGACAAAGAAGATAAACTTAGGCATACCAAAGTCGGTGAAGCATTCACCAAAACCTGTATTGCCGAAGTTACCAGCGCAACTTACTAATACGTTTTTAACTCCCATTTTATTTAACAGTTAGATAGTTTAATTTTTAATTCTAAATCTTTGATCTCTATAGCGTCTACGTAGTCCGAAAGTACATTTACATCTGGTGTTGGATTATCACCACCCCAGTAAGGCCAATCAATTTTAGTATGCTTAAACCCGTTTGAATCTGTTTTTAACAACCGCTTATCTAAGCTAAATTGATTTAACAACTCCATGTAAATCGGGTAAAGAAACTTTTTAAAGTTTTTTTCATACCTTGTTGGTGTCTTATCTCTGGCATTACCCCAACGTGCTATTATTATCCTAATAGGCTCTACACCGTAAACGCCTATATCAGTTCCCATCCGTTCAAACAATGGTAATACCAACCAAACCAAAGGGTATTTTTTAACGCTTGTGTCATTTGTTTTAGTCATCTGAACAAGGTTGCCAAACACTTCTTTATATGGCCCGTACTGGTAATTGATACCTATTATTGTCGGGTCTAAAACCTGAAAAGCTGCTAATAACTTAGTCTGAACACGTGCGACATTTTCGCCAATAATATCAGGGATATATACTGGTTTGTTTGTCATATGTTGTTTTCTGTTATGCTGCTAAATATTTCAGGTATCAATCTAAATTGATATGGGTAATAATAACGCTCGCTGCTGTACCAATACTGTCCGTAATGCTGCATCCTCCATTGTAACCATTGTGGCATAACATATTCAGGGTAAAGTCCTGATGTAGTAATGTATCGAATAATCTCGTAAACATACTTAACCATTTCATTAAACGCCCTTGTTTGCTTTCTGCCCTTGCTGGTTATTGTGGCGTTGCCTGATTTACTTTCAGCGTTGCCTACACCTGCCGTTTGCGTAACCTGATCTCTGATATACCAATAGTAGATATATGAAGCTATAGCAGGTTTAAATTCTGCTATAGCTATCAGGTCTGTAAATCTTTCCTCGTCTATGTCGGTAATAAATACAGCATAAAAACTTTCACCAAATAATTGCTTCAAAAAACGAGGCTCATATTTGGTTATGAAAACATTTAGGTCTGCTGCAACATCTTCCTGAGCAACATTGGCTATCTGAATTTCACCTTTAAAGTCGGTAGTCTGTATTATATTTGCCATTGATTAGTCTTTTTTAAGAGTTGCCTGGCCTTTTTTAACAAGTTTATCAGCAAGTACACGGTGAACTGTGTGCTCAATCCCATCGCCTAATAAACTGTCTTTAGTGCCGATAATTACAACATCTTCTTTTGGTCTAACCAATGTACCGCCGTCAACTACAGAGTTGGCAGTAGTTAGAGGCTTAATATCCTCTTGTCCTGCTGGTACTATTTCTTCTTCTTTTGATTTCTGAGCCATGATATTAAGGTTTTAAAAGTGCTGCTTTAACTGTTGCGAATGATGCGGTAACAAATGAACCGATGTTGTTGGTTGCGATATAATCTTTAAAGAAGTTCTCTACAATTATACGCATACGGTTGTTGTCAAAGTCGCTTGTTACTGAAGTTACAACGCTGGTACCTGAAACGGTAGCAGTAGTAAAGTCGATACCATAACCCATACGGATTGTTAACGCCTCTTGCTCAATTTTGAACAAACCGCTTTCACCTAATGTAAATGTTCCGATAGTTTGATAAGTGCTTGTCAATACACGGAAACCCATCATTACTACAAGTCCATCGGGATTGTACATTGGGATCATCATGTAATAACGGCCTTGGCTATCTTTCTCTAAAGATAAACGCCATTTGTCTTGCGGGTGAATTATTAGCAAGTCAGGAAAGAAATTTAAGGTTTCTATCTGTGCTGCTACTGCACCAATAGCGTCATAGTCATTAGGGGAAACAAATGTATCATCCAAAGATGTCCCCACGTAAGACGCTGCCTGTGCCTGTAAGTCAGTTGTTAATATAGCGGCATAATCACGTAGGATTTTGTCGTTAATTAAGTTCTGAATTATTTGCAGTGCTTTCTTACGGAATTTAGCAAACTCCTCTGTGATAACATATTTTGCCGCAACTTTTTTAGCTTTAGCGAAGTTACGTACCAATGCATAAGAAACTAAAGGTTTAACCGCGCCCTCTGCTACTATAGCAAACGCGCCTTGTTCTGTACCTTCTTCTAACCACGTAGTGTACTCTTCTAATTCGCCGACCGTAGTAACGTCTGCAATATCAAAAATGTATTGCGTACCTCTACGTTTTTTAACAACGCCGTCAATAACGTTAAACGATTCAATCATCGCAAGCGGATAGTTGTTTTCGTTTATAGTATTGTCAGTTTGCATATTCGCGGCTGCACGAATGTTTAGTACAACCTCTTTTTGTGAACCCCTGCCTTTTTCACGCATCATCATTTCTACATCACTTGTTTTACCTTCTTCAGGGAAAAGCAATGAGTTGATTGAACGTTGAATAAGTTCTTTGGTATCATCGTTTGATACTTCACCTACGCGAATGTTTTTAACTTTCTCTAACTCGCCTGCAATGTTGCGGATAGATAAGTTAAGTTTGTCAGTTTCTTCGGTGTACTTGCGCAGTGCGTCAAGTGGTAAATCTTTTAGCGTGTTGTTCAGTAGGTTCTGAACCGCTTCGCTGTCTGTGTAGCCACGTGCTTCGATTTCTTTTTTGGCAACTTCTTTTACTTTGCCTAAAAGAGCATCATGAGCGGCTTGTTCTTCTGCTGTCATGTTAATGATTTTAAAGTTTGTTAATTAAATAATTATAATCAATTGCTCTTTTCTCTATCGGCGTTTCTACTTTAAGGGCTTCGGCTTGTTCCTGCTGCGCCTCAACTTCAAATTGCGATTTATGATAGGCAAATATTCTGCGTGCTTCTAACTGATTTTTACGAGGTAGTGATTTAATGAAGTCCTCGGTTAAATCAAATAATTCATCGCTATCAATAGAACGGATAGCAAACGTTTTCATATCCGATGGGATAGCGGTGCCACTGATCTCAAACAACCTTGCGTTAAATATATCAATCAACTCATCTTTCTCGTTCCATTTGGTTGACTTGTCATCAAAAATATATTTAAATCCGTTGCTAAAGTTATTGATTGTACCGCTACGTAGTTGGGTAAGCATATCGTCTGCCCAACTAACATCGTCTAAGGGCTTAGTACGGAAATACAACCCTATTTCATCTTCTTTTAGAACCTCAAACAAGGCGCAAGCCCTGCCATGTTCGTCACGGAATTTAATTTGATATGCTGCCCCGCTATCTGGGCCATTCTCTGCTATGCTACGCAAAAATGCGCCTTTAAAAAAACGTTCCTGATGCAAGTTAGGTTGACCCCAAATACAGCCATATCCCTCTACTACACGTTTGTCTAAAAGACTTTCGCGTTCCTGTAATTCGCCGTTAATAGTAACAATAGTTGTACTATAACTGATTGGTGCTGCTCTCTTGCGTAGTTCCTGTATCTTGGGATGTAGTGACATTTGCTTTCAAATTTAATACATTTTTTGCCAATTGCAATTCTTCGGGTGTTAAGTCGAATATTTTCTTTTCGTAAATACTGCCTGAACCTTTTGGCAACTCGGCAGATACACACCAGTCATTGAGCGTACATACACCGTTTGTCCAACGTTCCAACCATACTGTGCCCATTGTTTTATCAACCGTTGCTTTCTCTTTTCGGTTTTCCTGCAATTCAGGTATGTTAGAAAAGTCTGCGTAAATATAACGACGATCAAACTTAAACTTATTTGTCCATGCCTCTGCGTAACGATTAGCGCAGGGGATAATTACGTTAGCGTAAAAAGACTTCATGTCTGCATCTGCATTGGCAAATGTACTTTGGTCTTTGGTAGGTACTAAGTGGCGTGGTACTTTTAACGTGGAATATATAGCTACAGCATCGGCCAATGTTTCATCAAAAGGTTGCAATTCCTGTATACTCATTGATGTCTTAATGAAGTCAACGGGAGCGGAACTTACACCTACCTGATGTTTATCACCTCTAAGACCGTATGTATTTTGGAATTCCTCTTGCGCTTCTTGTTTCTCGTTTTTAGTTAGGCTAATTAAACCGCTTTCATCTGACTTTTTAGAAACCAAAAAACCTAATGCTCCGCGCTTGATATATATCACCCCACGCGCTTCATAAACAGGCAAAAGGTTTTTAATGGCTAACTTAGCGCCGCATAATGGTGAGCGAAAAGACGTAATATCTTCGGGCTTTTGTAAATTGCCTGTAATGAATGGCAAAACGTTAGAAACATCAAATTGCCTGTTTCCAACTTTATAGCCGCTTACAAGATCTGTAATTTCTGTAGAAGAATAGATATCAGCGTTTTTAATTCGCTCAATGCAAACTTTATCAGATGGTAGATTGAACCAGCTTAAATAGTTTCGGTATTCGTCAGGCAATACTAACGGTCTGTTAAAGTACTCGATGTTTGCGCCAGTTAGATACTCATAACAAACAGCCTCATAAACAAATTGCTTAAATGTTCTTAATGGGTTTGGCTTGCTAAAAAGCCTATTAAACTCGGTGTCATTATAATCTACCTCATCATTCCATGACTTACGTAACTGCCATGTTGCATCGGCCACCCTGCTTGCTATTTCGTTTATTGGTGCGAATATTTCAGGAAGAGAATAAAATAGCTGTATAAAGTTTTGTCGTCCGTAATCGCCGTATAATAAATTATCAATTGTCCTGTCTAATCTCGCTGGCGCATCACCTGAATACTCATAGTCATTCATATGGTATTGGTCGCCGAATGGGCCTTGTACGAAAACTTTATCAGGGAAACTATCGGCTGTCATGCCTGCGCTCCGTGTAGCAATATCCTTGCCCCATGTTGTAGGATTATACCAAGTCATTTAGTTAGAGTTGTTACCATACAAATGTGCAAAATTCTTTTCATAATAAACGGCTATCATTTCGCATATGTCGGGTGCATCGTCGTGCTTGTTGCCCCTGCCTGCTTCTTGTATGCGCAAATAAGAAGTTAAATTCCTCATAAACTTAGCATATTCTGGATAATCGTTATAATCTTTACGAAAATAGAAATTATTTCTTATAAATGAAGCGCGATTTAATATACGGCTGTGTTTACCTGTACGCGGTCGCAACAACCTAAACTCACCCTGATAGTTTTTTTCTTCTAATTCTATTCTTACCCGTTCGGCTGTTTCTTTCCAACCTAACACAGATTCAACTCCGCAACTACCTGCTTTTACCGCCAAACACAACCTAACCAATGCAGCCTCGTTAAAGTCTGCACCGTCTGTGTTGTACAAAACATCTGTAATATAAATCTTATCGCCAATTAGTTTAGCCGCCCCTGTTGCAAAGTCATCACCGCCCTCA
>Ga0247804_10000093_pt1 | contig 45607 bp, 22 predicted proteins | sample UWRJL029104C1_FD_181142 | JGI IMG/M metagenome (GOLD analysis project Ga0247804, IMG submission 181142) | Plant litter microbial communities from Arlington Agricultural Research Station in Wisconsin, United States - UWRJ-L029-104C-1 | ecosystem: Environmental > Terrestrial > Plant litter >... | reverse complement strand
TTCAGCTCGCGCTCGCTCTCCGCACGGATAAACCATTTGTCAAAGTCATAATAGATATCCTTCAGCTCGATCTCCCTGCTTATATCGCTCGTATCTTCGCCAGGTATACGCTCCAAAACAACCTCTGCCTCTCTTGGGTTCACACCACACTTCCTGTCTATAATACATTCCTTATCATCCTTCAGCACACTCGTGCTCCCCGGAAGATAGCCCTGCGCATTCGCAACAACGATATAATCACAGTCACATCTCACCACCTCGCAGATCTTCCCGCTGTCATCCGTCGTGAATGCCTTCGTCCAGCCTTCACACTGGCTCGACAGTAGGATCTTGGCATTCGGCAACCTTAACAGTATGCCTGCTGAATCACCCGTCTTGGGCGTCCTCCCAAAAACAGTAACCTGCATCGCATAATCATGCTTCTTCGTCAATGGGATCCTCACAAATACCTTACCGCCGGGACCTACACCTTTTGTCGTTGCCGTAACACTGTCATTCGTATTGTAACCATCTGCACTCGCTCTAAAACCATAGTCCGCATTTCTTACCACATTGAACTCAAACTCACCATCGCATTCCGTCGTCACTCGTCCTTTCTCCGCCTGCGTAGCCTTTGCCGTCATCACCACATCACTCTTACAGATAGGCTCGCCCGTCTGCGCATCCACTACGATGCCTTCCAAATAGATCCCATCATCCGTAAAGCTGTAGATATCATCCAGTCCTTTACCGTCAGGTCGGTCTGAGGTAAAATAACCATAGCTCTTATCATTACCATAGTGCAGTCCAAAGTCGTCGTAGCTGCTGTTGATCGGTGCACCGATGTTACGGATCTTGCCCCATTTACCCGTCTTAACATTCTGCTTCACCCGGAAGATATCCAAACCGCCTAAACCTCCGTGAGCATCCGAGGCAAAGTATAACTCGCCGTCACTGTCCACAAATGGGAACATCTCACGACCTTCCGTATTGATGTCCGCTCCAAGGTTCTTCGGGGTGCCCCAGCTCTCGCCATCCTTCGTCGTTACATAGATATCCGTAGCGCCATAGCCTCCCGGCATATCGCTCACAAAGTAAAGCGTGTTCCCGTCAGGTGTCAGTGCAGGATGACCTACACTGTATTCATTGTTGTTATACGCAAACGGCTTGTCTTTCTTCCATGTCTTACCTTCCACCTCCGATTCATAGATCTTCAGCTTCATGATCTTATCCGTGCTCGTCTTTACCTTGCCATTGTCATAGTTATTGCGTGTAAAATATACCTTCTTCTTATCAGGCGTGAAGCTCAATGCGCCTTCGTGGTATTTGGTCGCCGCATCACCCTTCATACGCTGTGGCTTACCAAAGCTCGTCTTGTCGCCCTTAACATACCACATATCAAAGAACTCCGTGCCTGTCCAGGTATGCTCACGGCTGATAGCCTTCGCACTGTCACGCGACGAGGAATAGATCAGACCACCATCCCAGCCCGCAGAGCTGAAGTCATAACCGCCACTGTTAAAATCCAGGTTCTTTACCGTATAACGGTCACGGCTCAGCAGGAACTGACCGTAGTCCGCACATGCCTTCATCTCGTTCACACTTCGCCTGTCCTCGGGTACCTCATCCTTATACTTCGCATACCATTTCGCTGCGGCATCATACTTCCCGTTAACCTGCTGCATCTGCGCCAAGTAAAGCTTGTACTTCGGCTCAACTCCACCCTTATCCACTGCCTTGCCATACCAGTATTCTGCCTTGTCGTAACGCGACGTCAACCGGTAACAATCCCCTAAGTGCGCCATCGCACGTGCACTGTCGTGCTTCTGGATATAACTCTCATACAGCGGAATTGCCTCATGGTAAGCCAAAGCGTTATATAGCTTCTCCGCTTTCCCATAACCGCCGAGCTCCGGAACCTTGGTCCCTCCGCCTTCGATATCCTGACCTGAGACATAACTCATGCTGAAAATCACTAATAACGAAAACAACAACTGTCTCCCTGAGGTGTGTAGTATATTCATAATATTATTCTTATTGCTTTTTATTCTCTTTTTGTTTATTTCCTTACATCTTATTAAAAATAACGCGGTGTGATCACCTTCTTCTTCTCAAATCCAAAGTCATATCCTAAAATAACCTCGTGGCTACCCCGGTTATAGTTCCCAAGCTTCGTCAGCAGGTAATCATAAGAATAACCGATCATCAGCTGTTTGGTCGGCCAAACCTCCAGCATAACATCAAAGCTGTCACCATTCGTCAGGCTGACACCATTGTTCTTATTGCCAAAAGATGTACGGTACTGACCGCCGATATTAACACGGTCGTAGATCAACAGGCTTAAGTTAAAATCAAAGGTGTGCGGGATCTTCTGATCCGCACTCGCCAAATACCGGTAAAGGATCTGCGGACGGATCTTCAAAACCTTGCCCGCTGGAATGACTCCGCCTAACATCGCGTTCAGGTGCGCTGTACGCTTTGCGTCGCTACCATCCTGGTTCTTATTTGACAGGTCACTCTTGATAAAGTTCGGCACGCTGAAGCCTACATAAAAGTTGGGATGGTAAATATATAGTCCAGCTCCAACATCCGGAAGAACACGGCTAACATTCCGGTTCAAAGCAGGATCGATATCCGTGCCGTCCGTCGTAACAGAACCGGCAAGGTTGGCCTTATACCACAAGATTCCCGCATTGATCCCTAAGCTCAGCTTCACCTTCTTGCCTAAAGCTACTCTATACGCAAACGTAGCATCGAACTGGTTCGTATGCGTAACTCCTAAACGGTCATTGACATAATAGAAACCGACCGCGTAATGGTCGTTCTTCAAAGGGCTGTGGATGCTCAGCACTGCTGTCTGGGGAGCACCCGGAATCCCGCCCCCTTTGCTGCCAACCCACTGTGCCCGGTACAATGCACGGATGCTCAAAACCTCACGCGAACCCGTATAACCCGAATTCAACGGTAACTTATTATACATGAACTGCGTATACTGCGCATCCTGCTGTCCGTAAACGTTCGTTGATCCTAGCAATAATACCAACACTATAGTCGTCAGTATAATTATTCTATTTGTTGCCATCACTTTTTACTTTTTATTTTATTTTTTACTCTTTATTCTTTTTAACAGGGAAGCGCAGCAAGCATTTCCTGCTGCGTAATCCCTGTATATTGCTATCTGCTATCGGTGGATCGTGATAAAACCTGCACGGTTCACTTCCTCGCCGCCACCCGTAACATACTTCACCACATAATAGTACGTGCCGTCAGGTAATGAGCTGCCCTGGTAACGACCGTCCCAGTCGTTATGGTACTGCTCGCTCCTGTACACCTCGATGCCCCAGCGGTTATATGCATTGAAGACAACATCGCCTTCCGCGCATGGCACCACGAAGACATCATTGATACCGTCGCCATTCGGTGAAATGGCATTTGGAAGCTCGCACTCGCCTGCAATGCGGATATAAACCCACGCCGTATCACGACCCTCAGGATCACAGATATGGTAAGAGAAACTGTCAACACCCGTGTAACCCGTAACAGGTATATACGTGATCGTACCATCTACATTAACCGTCACCGTACCATGTGAAGGATCTGTTACGATCGGGTCATCAGCGCAAAGCATCAAAGGATCTTCATCAAAAGTGCTGTCATTAACCAACACTGGGATCGTGACAGGTGTGTTGATCGGCGTACGGATAGAATCATCTATCGCTACAGGTGGTAAACCCGTAACCGTAATGATAACTGTCGTAGTAGCACAAGTGTCTGTTTCTTTAACACAAGATCTTATGCATAAAGTATCATTGCCTTTTAACGGTCCTGCAACATACACCAGGCATCCTGTACTATCAATGCTCCAACTGCTTCCAAGAGGTGTTGTACCAATTACTGCTCCATCGCATGATTTTATTTCCAAATCTTCTAAATGAGCTGATGTTATGTTACATAATATAATTGTATCGTGAACCGGCAAAGTATCGTATATAGTCGTATCTCTAATTACCGGTGTAGGATTCTCGCATATCCTGACATTTAAGTCTAAAGAAATAATACTATCACAACCTATTGCATTTATAAGTTTTACTATGTGAATACCAGCAGTACTAAATATTTGTCCACCTGCAGTTATCGTTTGACCATCACATATTGTTTCTCTTATTGTGGTTGTATCACTCTTTAAGACTGTTAAATTTAAATCTATTATACTATCACAGCCAATTGAACTTTGCAAAGCAACAATATAAAATCCTGAAGTATAAAACAAGTTCATACCAATCATTATACCATCATCGCTACAGATAACAGTATCTATTGCTGTATGCTTGATCGGATTAACCGTCAGGTTCAATGTAATGATACTGTCACAACCTTGGCTGTTAGTGGTCGTTACCGTATACATGCCTGTCGTGTTGAATGATTGTCCTGATATCGTTACAGAATCGCCTTCGCATATAACATTGCTTAATGATAATACTGTCGGCTCATTCACTATAACATCTAACTTGATGATACCTATGCATGCATTATTCCTGAATGATAAATAGTAGATTCCTGCTGTCGTGAATGTTTCACCATTTACTATCGTAGAGTCACCTCTGCATATCGTGCGGCTCGTAAACATCGTATCTTGTCCTAATACCAATACACTTAAGGTAATGATGCTGTCACAGCCTTCCGAACTCGGTATAACTATCTGATGATTCGTAACACTTGTACTCAATGTTTGACCACCAATGGTTACTGATGTTCCGCTACAGATAACAGTATCTATTATAGTGTACTTGATCGGATTAACCGTCAGGTTCAATGTAATGATGCTGTCACAACCTTGGCTGTTAGTGGTCGTTACCGTATACATGCCTGTCGTACTGAATGTTTGTCCTGATATCGTTACAGAATCGCCTTCGCATATAACATTACTTATGGATAATGCTGTCGGTTCATTCACTATAACATCTAATTTGATGATGCCTATACATGCATTATTCCTGAATGATAAATAGTAGATTCCTGCTGTCGTGAATGTTTCACCATTTACTACCGTTGAGTCACCTCTGCATATCGTACGGCTCGTAAACATCGTATCTTGTCCTAATACCAATACACTTAATGTAATGATGCTGTCGCAACCTTCTGAACTTGGTATGATGATCTGATGATTCGTAACACTTGTACTCAATGTCTGACCACCAATGGTTACTGATGTTCCGCTACAGATAACAGTATCTATTGTTGTATGCTTGATCGGATTAACTGTCAGGTTCAATGTAATGATGCTGTCACAGCCTTGGCTGTTAGTGGTTGTTACCGTATACATGCCTGTCGTGCTGAATGATTGTCCTGATATCGTTACAGAATCGCCTTCGCATATAACACTGCTTAATGATAATGCTGTCGGTTCATTCACCATAACATCTAATTTTATGATGCCTATACATGCATTATTCCTGAATGATAAATAGTAGCTTCCTGCTGTCGTGAACGTTTCACCGTTTACTATCGTAGAATCACCTCTGCATATCGTACGGCTCGTAAATACTGTATCTTGTCCTAATACCAATATACTTAAGGTAATGATGCTGTCACAGCCTTCTGAACTTGGTATGATGATCTGATGATTCGTAACACTTGTACTCAATTCCTGACCACCAACAACTACTGATGTTCCGCTACAGATAACAGTATCTATTGCTGTATGCTTGATCGGATTAACCGTCAGGTTCAATGTAATGATACTGTCACAGCCTTGTGCTGTAGTAAAGGTTGTTTGATAAAGACCAGTTGTATCATAAGTATTATTTCCAATAGACACAGAGCTTCCTTCGCAAATAACAGAATCTATAGAAATATTAAATACATCTGAAACCTTTATTATTTGTTTATGAATGGAAGTATTTTGGCATTCATCTGTCGCAGTCCAAGTTCGTATGAAAATTTTCGTATTTAATATTGAAACCGAATCAATAGTTTCTGTAAACGTAACTATTGCAGTACCGCAATTATCTGTTGCTGTTAATACAACGGCTGGTGTGATTGATTCGCATAAATTTTCATCAATCGGTAATGGCGCATTAAATAAAGGTGCTATTGTATCGACAATAGTAAATATCGAACTCGTGGTGCTTTGGTTGCCACATGCGTCTGTCGCCGTAAACACAACCGTTGCTGTGCCTGTGTTGCCACAGCCATCACTCAATGTTGTATAGTCATTCGTCCATGTTACCGTGCCTGAACAAACATCACTTGCTGCTGCATTGCCATGGTTCGATAACCAGTTCTGTAATGCTGTCGTATTGCCTTGTCCGTCACACGCTACTGTTGTATCTCTTGCAGGTATTGTAATTACTGGTGATGTCGTGTCTTCTATCGTAAATGTTGCTGTCGTGGTTCTGCTTCCACATGGATATGTAAGTGTGAAAGTGACAGTTGTTGCTCCTGTTGCTCCGCAACCATCTGTTAAACCTGTAAAATTATTTGTCCAAATACAACTATAACAAGTATCACCGGATGTTGCTCCACCATTAGATGCTAGCCATGCTGTTAATGCTGTTGTATTGCCTGAACCATCACACTCAACTGTCATATTCTTAGCAAAGGAATCGTTTACAGGTGTAACTGTGATAAATAAGCTCGCTGTATCACAAAGATTTGGATTTCCTAAATCACAATAACTATATATTACTGTATCATTTCCATTAAAATTATAATTTGGTGTGTATGTATAATCACCATTAATACTTAATACTACTGTGCCGTATATTGGATTTCTTACAATTGTAATACTAATATTCGGACCATCTCTGTCAATATCATTTATAGCAACATTACCTGTTGCTGGTGTGTCTTCGCAAGTTGTATCAGTATCATTTATTGCTACAGGCACATCATTGTCATCATCTATTGTAATGTAAACTATTGCTGTATCGCAGTCACCGTCTACATCACATAACTGATAGATAAATTGATCTGTACCATTGAAGTTTGTGTTTGGTGTGTAGGTATACGTTCCGTTTGGATTGAATACCAATGTTCCGTTTGTTGTGCTTGTACATAATGCACATGCAATATTGAATACGTTGCCGCCATCACCACTTAATATATCATTCGGTACTACTGTTGAGCTTACCGGTGTGTCTTCATTCGTCGTTGCAAGATCTCTAATCGCTATCGGCTGATCGTCTACTGGTACTATTGTAATATATACTATTGCTGTATCACAGTCGCCATCAATATCACATAACTGGTAGATGAATTGATCTGTACCATTGAAGTTGGCGTTTGGTGTGTAGGTATACGTTCCGTTTGGATTGAATACCAAGGTTCCATTCGTTGTTGTTGTACATAATGCACATGCGATGTTGAATACGTTGCCACCATCACCACTTAATATATCATTTGGTACTACTGTTGAGCTTAACGGTGTGTCTTCGTTTGTTGTTGCAAGATCTCTGATCGCTATCGGTTGATCGTCTACTGGTACTATTGTAATGTAAACTATTGCTGTATCACAGTCACCGTCTACATCACATAACTGATAAACGAATTGATCTGTACCATTGAAGTTTGCGTTTGGTGTGTAGGTATACGTTCCGTTTGGATTGAATACCAAGGTTCCATTCGTTGTTGTTGTACATAATGCACATGCGATGTTGAATACGTTGCCGCCATCACCACTTAATATATCATTCGGTACTACTGTTGAGCTTAACGGTGTGTCTTCGTTTGTGGTTGCAAGATCTCTGATCGCTATCGGCTGATCATCTACAGGTACAATTGTAATGTAAACTATTGCTGAAGCACAATCAGCATCTATATCGCAAACCTGATAATTAAAACTATCTCTACCAAAGAAATTACTATCTGGCGTATAGGTATATGTACCATTTGGATTCATGATTACTGTACCATGTACAGCACCACCATCAACGCCAATTAATGTCCATACATTTCCACCATCACCGCTTGGTGTATCGTTATTTACAACAGTACTTGTAACCGGTGTGTCTTCATTCGTTGTAATAGAATCATTTACTGCTATAGGAAAATCATCTTGCGGATCAATGTAGATAGTAACTGTTGCTGTATCACAATCATTATCTATATCACATAATTTATAAATAAAAACATCAATTCCGTTGAAGTTTGGATTTGGCGTATAAGTGTATGAACCATCAGGATTCATGGTTACTGTTCCATTGGAAGCGCCACCATTTGTACCAACTATTGTCCATACATTTCCACCATCACCACTTCGTGTATCATTACCAATAACAGTTCCACTAACCGGTGTATCTTCTTCTGTTGAGTTTACATCGTTTACTGCAACAGGAACATCATTTACACCAACAACAGTAATTACCACTATTGCAATATCACAGTCATTATCAACATCGCAAACCTGATAACTGAAAGTATCCTTACCATTAAAGTTTGAATTTGGTGTATAAGTATATGAACCGTCCGGATTCATCGTAACCGTTCCATTTGAAGCACCACCATTCGGATCAATTAACGTCCATACATTTCCACCGTCGCCACTTGGCGTATCATTTACAGAAGCATTACCATTTACCGGCGTATCTTCATTAGTTGTATTTACATCGTTTACTGCAACAGGGACATCATTTACACCAATAACTGTTATGATAACTATTGCTGTATCACAATCATTATCTACATCACAAATTTTATAGGTAAATGTATCAACACCATTAAAATTGGGTGGTGGTGTGTATGTGTAGGTACCATTTGGATTGAATGTAACTGTTCCATTATTCGCACCGCCATTAGAGTTGATTAAGGTAAATGTATTACCACCATCACCGCTTGGTGTATCATTTATGGAGACATCACCACTTACAGGCGTATCTTCGTTAGTTGTATTTTCATCATCTTGAGTTATTGGTTTTCCTTCTATTCCAAAATTTTGTGATGTTATATTTACAGTAGTTGTAGTAAATGTTATTTCACCATTTGGTCTTGAATCGGCAACACCACCTTGTCCATTTTTATTTTCACCTGTATTTATCCAACCTGCAGAAAGCAAAGTGATTGGCTTATCTAACCCAACAACACCTTGGCTTCTTGTTAATTGCAGAACCAAGCCTGTTGTATTTTGTGGTACAAAAGGGAACGTATAAGTACCGTTAGCTAAAACTATTGTAGAAGCAATTACTTTACCTGATGCATCAATTAAGTTCATGTATAAGGTTGTACCAATTACCACACCAGCACCACTGTTAGTGCCATTGATTACTGTTTCTGAAGATTCTTTAATTATATTTCCATTTCTATCATTCCAAACTAAACCTGAAACGGCAACAGAGCTGAAAGGTATTGTTATATTTCCAGGCGTTGGATCTTCCAAGCCTGCATTATCAATTGCTGCAATTGGTATTACAACATTTGTATTACCATCTAACGGATCTACAAAAACTGTTTGTGATATAATACCATTTGGTGCAGGAATAGTTACACCAGCTACAGGCCATGCAATACACGTTGATAACGGTGGACAGGCACCACCATTTGTATAGATTATATTATTTATAGTTATGCTGCCTGCACCTGTTGGAAAACTTGTAATACGAATATCTGTTACAAAACCACTATTATAATCTTCTGTATTTGGATTAACTCCAACATTGCTGTTTAAGAATGAAGCTGCAGGAATATTAACAGTATTAAAACCACCCGGATTTCCTATTACAGGCTGTAAATGAATAGCTGTTTGTGGTGTTTGTTCGATTCCAAAATTCTGAGATGTAATATTTACATTTGAAGTTGTGAGAATAATTTCGCCATTATTTAAAATATCAGTAGCACCACCTTGTCCATTTTTATTTTCTCCTGTATTGCTCCATCCTGTTGACAAAGCTGTTAAAGGTTTTGCCAATCCAACAGTTCCTTGATTGATGCTTAATTGTAATGTTAATGCTGTTGCATTTTGAGGAACAAAAGGGAAAGCATATGAACCATCAGGTTGAACTTGAGTGGTTGCAATAACAATACCGAATGCATCAACAAGATTTACATAAAGCGTATTTCCTATTAAGATACCAGCACCAATATTTGCACCATTGATACCTTCTTCCGTAACTTCCTGTATCTTGTTTCCATTAATATCATTCCAAACTGATCCTGATAGTGCAACTGATTTAAATGGAAGCGTTATACTACCTGGTGTTGTGTCTTTAACACCAGCATTATCTATTGCTATGGTACGAATAACAACATCAATATTACCATCTAAAGGATCAACAGATATTGTTTGAGCCGGAACGCCATTTGGTGCTGTTAATGTGATGCCATTTGTTGGCCATAGTGTACAAGTTATTGATGGTGGACAAGTGCCGCCGTTTGTATATACTATTCCACCAATAGTAATGCTATTAGCATTTACAGGAAAATCAGGTAGTAATATATTTGTTACAGTACCGATGCTATAATCCAAAGTGTTTGGATTAACACCAACATTGCTTGTTGTAAATGCTGATGATGGAAGAGTGATACTTGTAAAACCACCAGGATTACTTCTGTTAGCCTGTAAGTTAATCGCAGTTTCCGGTGATTGCTCAATTCCAAAATTTATATTAGAAATACTGGAAGTGAATGTTTTAACAGGAACAGATAAGTTTGGAATTCCTGTTTCGATACCAGAACCGGCACCATTTATAATTCCATAAGCATCGCCAACACTTACCCAACCTAAAGGTAGTTTGGCAATGGATGGAGCTTTACGAATTGCTGAAGAATCTATAGTTGATAATATTAAAATATAATCAGTATTCACTTCGGCTAAAGGGAAACTATATGCGCCTGTTGCGGCATTTACAATTGTTTTGTATGCTATTTGTCCATTTGGATAAGCAAGATATGCGTATATTGTTGTGCTTGATGGTGCACCTGTTGGTGTTCCATTTACCAAAGAATCTTTCAAGCCATTTACATCATTAAACAATGTTCCGCTTAGTGTAATAATATTTTTAGCAATACCAAAATCATAAGGTGATAAACAAGATGCCGCGTTAATTGCAGTAAATGATTTTTGAGCGCTTGTTGTCAAATAGTAATTTGCCGGAACATTTGTTGAATCTACTTTTGTAATATAGCATTGCGGATATTTTAAATACTTGATAGCAACATTATCTATGTACACAGTATCGGATTCATCGACATTTGCATTTGTTAAGAACCTGATATACGTAACTGCTCCATTGTATGTACTTATATCCTGATTTAAAACATCTACAAAATCTGGGTCTGTAGTTCCATCGCCATTTATCGTATAAATTGTTCCGAATGTAGTTCCATTTGTAGATGCCTGCACAAGAATATCTTCACCTGCTGTTAAAGTAGCTGATGCTCTTTTATAGGAGAAACTTAGAAATGCTCTGGTTGCACCTGAAAGATTAACGGTTCGAGTTGCGGAACGACTTACATCCTTCAATCTTAATGCAAAATTATTTGTTGAAATTCTTATGATCTCTATGTCAGTATTTGCTACTGATTGTGAAGTATTACAAAAACCTGTAGATGGATCACCGATATCTGTCCAATTAGATAGCCATGGCATATTACCATCAGTTCCTGATGCACAAGTATTGACACCTGTTGAACTTTCAAAATTGTCTGCTACGTATTTTTCAGGATAATTGATGAATTGATAAGTACCTGAACTGTCTACAAAAACAGAATCTGCCAGTTCATTTACATCTATAATACCGTTGCAATTTCCATCGTTATATAAATATACTTTTCCAGGATAGAAGCCTGTTCTGCCATCATTATTTAAGCCGTCTCTGTTCTTGTCCTGGAACAACATGCCTGAAATAATGTTTTGTGTTGCAGGTGCCGGACAAGCGTTTACCGTAATGTATACCGTTGCAATATCACATACTACAGGCGAAGGTGTAGAACATACTCTGTATTCAAAAGTATCAACACCTGCAAATCCGTTATTTGGTGTGTATAAAACCGTACCATTTGCATTTATGGTAACTATACCATTTCTTGGCTGCAAAAAGCCTGCTGTTGTTACTGTTGTCGGATCTACTACTGCTAAAAATCCTGCATCATTTCTTAAGATAGGAATAGTAACAGGTGTGTTGATTATGGTATATGCATAATCATCATTTGCAAAAATCATTTTATTTCTACAGAAAGGTTGAATGGTTGTACCTACATCCCAAAATGCAGAATTTCCTGATGTTGAACCTTGCGGATCTTCACCATATGCAGCTGCTAATTTTACACCATTGCACGTATAGATTGCAATCCTGCTCTGATCATTATCTGAAGAGTCTCTTATCTTTAAGTAATTTAATGCATTTAAGTTGTAAGATCTGTCATAACGCATTCCACATGGACTCACAGAGCCGGTGGCTCCACTTATATTTCCATCGTATTTTACATAGATAGTAGTATTAGCTGTTGGTGTTACCCAAATTGGATTACCGTTTACATCTGGTCCTGGAGGCGCCACAAGATCAAGTCCACCTGGTGCCCATGCAATAGATGCGAAATCAGTTAACCTTGCTTCTGAGATTAAATTGAAAGACCAGTCATAATCTTTTCCATTATTGCCTCCACCGCCTGGTGAGTATGAGTCAACCATTTCTATAGCTGTATAAGATTCACCTGTAGGATTTACAAACTTATAGGCTGCTGTTGTAGAATATGCTAACGGAAAACGTACTGCTGTCTTTGCCGGTAGATTAATCGTTCCGCTTGCCGGTGCTCCTGAAGTCCAGTTTATATTAATCGGTCTGTTAAGGCTGTTATAAAACATAACAACAGAAGTATCTTTTGGATTATCGCCTGCATTATCTGAAGTTGGCACCGGTGAATAATAAATATTTGAATACCATGTTGCCGGAAATATTGGTGCATTACGAACAGAATAATTGTCCACACCACCTGCATTTAACTCTACACCAACCGGTTTATCGCTCACAACTGTTGCACCTGTTAGCACACCACCATTTACGAAATGTGTATGTCCTTCATCTAAAGTATCTGTAGTTTCAAAAATTCCATCTTTATTTTTATCAATCTTTATAATCGTATTATTTTCCGATGCTCTTATAAATAAGGATGTATATGCGAAATCCTGACTGTTAAAATCCTGACCAACAGGAATTGTAAAGGACTGACCAAAATCAAAAACAGAAGTTACATTGGTTTTAAAAGCCTGAACACTGGTTATTGACGGTTCACCGCATACTTGTGTTATAGCAATTTGACCTGTTGATATAATTTTATCTTTACCATCATAATAAACAGAAGATGCACTTCTTGGATTTGCATTCATCGTATTATCCAAAACAATACCACCACCTGCTGGAATAACATCATTAGGATAACCCGGTGCAATGCCATTATATGGATTGCCATCGCCCCAAATTTTAGTGGTTGCTTGAGATGGATTTAAATAATTAGATTCGTAACCATCTTCCCATTCGTCCCAAACAACTATCATTGACGGATATGGCATGGTTAGACTTATTACCGTTTGAATATTATTACTTGGCATAGCAGGCGAACCTGAAGCTTCCATTGCTGTATACACATCTTGTTCAGGATAAGGAATATAATAAACGTGTGTTTTCGGAGCATCGGAGCAAATGTCAACCACTGTTGGATCTATGCTTAAGAAAATAGATGCAACAGCACATAATGGTGTTGGTGATGTATTATCACAAATCTGGTATTCGATTGTATCTTTTCCTGCAAACGAACCATTAGGCACATAAATTATCTGATTATTTGAGATAAATGCAGATCCATTCATTGGATGCCTGATAACAGCGATTGATGAAGGATTTAAATTTCCATTTGGATCTGTATCATTCGCTAATATATCAATAGGCAATGGTGAGCCACCTGCACCTGATGCACTATCGTTTAATGCTAATGGCGGACAATCTGTACAAAGATCAAAATATAAATCTTGTACATCTGTAACCGTATTCTCATATCCTTCTTTAGAGGTTGCAATCATGTGATAAGCACTTGCTGTAGAAGGTGTGCTCCATGCAAACTCATAAATTTTATTGCAACCTGACACCGCAACCTGAGTAGCGTTTACGACTGTTCCTGCCGGATTTATCAAAACAGACATGCTAGTAATGTCATTAGCTCCAAACGGATCCGTTACATTGATCCTTCCATAATAAGTACTGCTTCCAATGCCACCTGTTATTATGCTTCCTGATGGATATGGTGCATTGTGAATGTTGAATGAAGTAATATCTATATAAGTACTAACAGGTAAATCTATTTTAGATGGTTTGTTATTAATGTCATAATCTATTCTAAAACTAACACCTGTTTGTGCTGTTGTAATCTGAAGTGAAATTGCCTGACCTGAAGGAATAGTTATCTCTGCAGGTAAGTTTCCTGTCCACGTTAATAATCCTGTGGTGCTGTTAAAAGTTGGATTACTTAAAGTAATTAAAGTTATAGCACCATATCTTAATGTGGCAGTTATATTTGGATTTGCAGGCATTGTACCACTTGTTATACTAATAAAATTAGTTACTTTAATAGTAGATGCTTTAATCGTTAAAGGAGAACATAATGTAGGATTTTGTATAAAAGTAGTATTGGTTGTTGATGTTGATGACAAGATAACTGTTTGCGCCAAACTCACATCATTTGTTGCTAACGGATCAATCCTGTCTAAAGATTGCGATGGATCTGAAAGATATAATTGCTTTATTACTGTTTGTGTGGATGTTGTTATTATATGTGTTGCTGTTTGTATACCATTACAACCATTGACAGATGCTGTTACTACAGATGTTCCATTCCAATTAGGTGCATATATTACGATGCCTCGCGAAGAATTAATAGCATTTCCTGCTGCTAAGCTGGCTGCATCTAAACTATAGGTAATATAACCGCCATTATTTGACGTAGCAGTATATGTAGCTGTGCCGGCACCTTGCCAGCGAGAAGATGTAGATCCCAAAGCAAATGCTGGTGAACCATTTGGTGTTATTGTAACAGTATGTGTTGTAACTTTAGGACCATTACATCCTGTTGCTGTTGCTGTAATTATAGATGTACCTTTCCACCCTGATACATAACTTACATTTCCTGTTGATGTATTAATTGAATTTCCTGCTGATGTACTTGCAGCGTCCAGGCTATATGTGATTCCTGACGCATTTGCAGCAGTTGCTGTATATGATACCGCTGCTGCTGATTGACATCTTACCGAACTACTACCTAATACGAAAACAGGTGTGCCTAAAGTTGGTGTAATGGTAACGGCATGTGTTGCAGTTTTTGGACCATTACATCCTGTAGCTCTTGCTGTTACTATTGTTGTTCCACTCCAGCTTGCTACATAGCTTAATACGCCTGTCGAAGAGTTTATTGTGTTACCGCTGGACATACTCGATGCATCAATACTGTAAGTTATAACTGTTGCATTAGACGCCGTAGAAGTATAGGTAACCGAACCTGCACCTTGACATCTTACGGATGAATTACCTGATGAAAAAATTGGTGTTCCAACTGTTGGTGTAATAGTAACCGTATGAGTAGATGTTGTTGGTCCATTGCAGCCTGTTGCAGTTGCTGTAACAAGAGATGTACCACTCCAATTTGCAGCATAAGTTACTGTTCCTGTATTGGAGTTTATTGTATTTCCACCTGATATACTTGACCCATCTAAACTATATACTATAGAACTTGCAGAAGAAGAAGATGCAACATAATTAGCTGTGCCTGCACCTTGACATCTTACCGATGAATTACCTAATGAAAAGATTGGTATTCCAACTGTTGGTGTTATAGTAACTGTATGTGTTGTTAGTTTTGGACCACTACATCCTGATGCAACAGCTGTAATAACAGTTGTTCCATTCCAATCTGCATTATAAGTTACTGCACCTGTATTTGAGTTTATTGTATTACCACCATCAATACTTGCAAAATCAAGACTATATGAAATACTTGTAGTATTAGAAGCTGTACTTGAATATATTATTGTTCCAGACCCTTGACATCTTGAAGATGTTGAACCCATTGCAAATACAGGTGTTGTTACTGTAGGTGTCGTTATTACTGTATGAGTTGCTGTTGTTGGTCCATTACAGCCTGCAGCAGTTACTCTTATTGTAGACGAACCGCTCCAACCTGCAGCATATGTTACAGCTCCTGTTGATGCGTTAATCGAATTTCCGGGAAATGCATCTGTTGTGGCATCTAAAGTATATGATACGCTTGTTGAATTACTTGCCGTGGCTGTATAAGATACTGTTCCTGCTCCTTGACATCTTGAAGAATTTGCACCTAAAGAAAAAACAGATACTCCAACTGTTGGTGTAATTGTAACTATATGGCTTTTGGTCTTTGGACCGTTGCAACCGGAAGCAGTTGCTGTTACTGTTGAACTACCACTCCAATTTGCTACATATGTTACAGCTCCTGTTAGTGTATTTATTGCATTTCCGGCTGATATACTTGCTATATCCAAGCTATATGTTATACCTGTATTATTTGAAGCAGTTGCTGTGTAAACAACTGTTCCGGATCCTTGACAACGAGTTGATGATGATCCTAAAGAGAATGATGGTGTCCCTACTGACGATACTGTAGAAACTGTATGAGAACTTGTTCTCGGACCACTACATCCGGAAGCTCTGGCTGTAATAACAGAAGCTCCATTCCAGCCTGATGTGAATGTTACCTCACCTGTTAAAGCATTAATTGTATTTCCAAATAATGTACTTGTCAAATCCAAGCTGTATGTAATACCTGTTGAATTACTTACTGTTGCTGTATATATTTCTGTTCCTACACCTTGACATCTGTTTGATATTGATCCAAGATCAAAGACCGGTGTTCCTACCGGTCCATTTATTGTTACAATATGATTGTTTGTAATAGGTCCATCACAACCAAATGCTGTTGCTGTAATTGTTGATGTACCATTCCAACCTGATGTATATGTTACCGAACCTGTAGATGCATTAATTGTATTTCCACCTGTAATACTTGCTGCATCTAAACTGTAAATAATACTTGTAGAGTGAGCGGTAGAAGCTGTGTAGGTAATACTTCCTACACCTTGACATCTGCTTGATGTTGATCCTAAAGAAAATACAGGAGTACTTACAGGCACATTAATGGTTACAGTATGTATTGCCGTTTTTGAACCGCCACAACCTGTTGCAGTTGCGGTGATCGTTGTTGTACCATTCCAGCTTGATGCATAAGTTACTTCGCCTGTTGATACATTGATGGCATTGCCTGCGGAAAGGCTTGATTCATCTAAACTATATGTAATACTTGCAGCATGATCTGCTGTTGCGCTATACACAACAGAACCTGAACCTTGACACCTGGTTGATGTTGAACCCAATGTAAATACCGGTGAATCAACATTTGCGGAGACAGTTACTGTATGTGTTGCTGCTTTTGGACCATCACAACCAGTTGCAGTTGCGGTGATCGTTGTTGTACCATTCCAGCTTGATGCATAAGTTACTTCGCCTGTTGATGCATTGATGGCATTGCCTGCGGAAAGGCTTGATTCATCTAAACTATATGTAATACTTGCAGCAAGATCTGCTGTCGCGTTATACACAACAGAACCTGAACCTTCGCATCGGCTTGATGTTGCACCTGATGCAAATATTGGTGTTGTAACATTCTCTAAAATAACTACGGAAATACTATCAGAACTTTCACTCCAAACATGCGTTGCGTTATTTTGCGCACGAAGGTAATAAGTTCCTGGATTTGTTACCGTATACACAGAAGAAGAATCTGCAATGCTTGTACCATTTGGTTCAGTTTGCCAATACCATGTATCAGAAGCAGGTACAATTCCATTAGTTGCAATAGAAACACCTTGAATTGAACATTGAGGTGAGTTTGATGTAATTCCACTTGGATTCACAGGTAAAACCGGTAATACAACGCCATTTAAAATTATATCATCATTACTCCAAATCGTGTTGCCGGAATTTATATTCAATAGGTACAAACGAAAAGTAATAGTTCCTATATTTTGAAAAGCTTCCGTTAAAGCAATGGTATCAGTCTTAGATACTACATACGTTGAACCAGTGGCAATATCTGATGTGAAATTATCAATACTCGATCTAAGAATCCAGGTAGTATTGTTTAATGAATCTTCATTCGTAAAGTGTGTAAATATTAAAGAGCTAAGATTAGCTGTATAATATAAATTTGGTGTAAATGTAAACTCATTATATTGATTTAAATCTATGGCTGCTGTTGTATTCCAACCTTGATTATCAAATATATCTGGTGTGTTTACGCAAGATGCATTGACATTTACATAGGTACCAAAGCTGGCATTCGATGGTTGGCTTATAACATTTTGAGCGTTAATCGGGCAATTTGCATTTCCTGTAAAAGAATAAATTCCTAATTGTGCAAAAGCAGATATACTTATAAAAATGAGTAAAAAAAATGAGATCAATTTATACTGCAAGAAAGATATGTTATCTTTCTTATTAGTAATTACCTTATCAATTTTCTTTGAGAAAGTGTGCTGATTGTTGGATAATCCATTTTTTAAAGGCACAAAAATTGATGCCAAAGTAAATCTAGTCATATTTGGGGTTTTTAGATTTCAAGTCGACTCTAACCTTCAAAATGAATTCTGGCATAATTTATCCGGAAAGACACCAAGAGGGTTTTTGCCTATATATTAGAATGCACATATGCAATCCGAAATAATAAAAATTTAAATCTTTAGGTTTTTATTGGGTTTTTATAAATAATTATTATCAAAAACCATTAGAGTAATCTATAGAATTATAGAAATATAGAAGTACAAGAAGAGGGTTTTTAACAATTAAAAAGAATAATCCTTACGGAATTAACTCAATTTAATATGCAATATTAAGTAGAAAATTTAAAATAGTCAAGCGTTTTTAAAAAAATAATTGACATTTGTCAAAAATAAGCACACGTATTAAACAAAATCATAATATCGTTTTTATAAAAAAATCCCAAACCTTAAAGGTTTGGGACGCTAATTGATTCCAGTTGGTTAGTGTGTTCTAGCTTCCGCACATTTCGCATTCGCCCGGATTTTCCAATGAACAAACTTTTTGGGCTTGTGCAAATTCTTCCACACTCATGCCAAATTCTGCGGCTCTTTCTTCTATTGTTTTTTCCTGAACTACAGGTTCATTTAAAGTAAATATTTCTTGTTGTGCATTTGCTACACCTTCATAGATAGGTGCAATGGCAGCCATCTTATCTACATACACTGCTGCTACTTCTTTTTCAACTGCTGCATTAGATTGTTTTGCTTTTTCTACGTCTACTGTAAATTTAATTGGATCTACAGCCGGACGAGAACGCAAGTAATACATACCTGTTTTCAAACCTTTTTCCCAAGCATAAAAATGTGCTGAAGTTAATTTTTTATAATTCGGCGATTCCATGAACAAATTCAAGCTTTGGCTTTGGTCAATAAATGCACCACGATCTGCCGCCATATCTATAATAGAACGCTGTTTAATTTCCCAAGCTGTTTTGTATAAATCTTTAACATCTTGAGGAATTCCTTCAATTGCCTGAATAGAACCGTTGTTTGCAATGATCGCATTTTTCATCTCATCGCTCCATAATTCCAAGTCAATCAAGTCTTTCAATAAATGTTTATTCACTACCATAAATTGTCCGCTTAATACACGACGTGTGTAAATGTTAGACGTGTATGGCTCGAAACATTCGTTATTGCCTAAAATCTGAGAAGTTGAAGCCGTCGGCATTGGTGCTACCAATAAGCTATTTCTAACACCATGCTGTAAAATCTCTTTACGCAAGCCTTCCCAATCCCAACGATTGGTTGGTGCTACATTCCACATATCAAACTGGAATTGTCCTTGTGAAATAGGCGAACCTTGATAAGATTGATAAGATCCTTCTACTTTAGCCAAATCTTTTGATGCTGATAATGCGGCAAAGTAAATTGTTTCAAAAATATTTTTGTTCAGGATACGTGCCTCATCACTATCGAATGCATGGCGCAATAACATGAAAGCATCTGCTAAGCCTTGAACGCCTAAGCCAACAGGACGATGACGCATGTTGCTGTTTCGTGCTTCTTCTACAGGATAGAAATTCACATCAATTACTTTATTTAGATTTTTTGTAACGATGTATGTTATATCATATAGCTTTTGGAAATTGAAAGTATTATTTTCTACAAATCTGCTTAAGTTGATAGAAGCCAAATTACAAACTGCTACTTCATCAGCAGATGTAAATTCCATGATTTCTGTACATAAATTACTTGAACGGATAACACCTAAATTTTTCTGATTTGATTTGCGGTTTACATGATCCTTGTATAACATGTAAGGTGTTCCTGTTTCGGTTTGGCTGTCTAACACATGAAACCATAATTCCTGCGCATTGATTTGTTTGCGGAATTTTCCTTCTGATTCATACTTAGTATATAATGCTTCGAATTCATCACCGTAAGTATCTGCTAAACCTGGACATTCGTTTGGACACATCAATGACCATTTACCATTTTCTTTTACGCGTTTCATGAATAGATCCGGAATCCAAAGTGCGAAGAACAGATCGCGTGCTTTCATTTCTTCTTTTCCATGCGGACGACGTAGTTCTAAGAAATCAAAGATATCTGCGTGCCAAGGTTCTAAGTAGATTGCAAATGCACCTTTACGTTTGCCGCCACCTTGATCTACATATCTTGCTGTTGAATTAAATACTTGTAACATTGGTACTAAGCCATTGCTTTCGCCACCTGTTCCTTTAATGTAGCTTCCTTTGGCTCTTACATTGTGAATACTTAAGCCAATTCCACCGGCTGCTTGTGAAATTTCTGCGCAGTTTTTCAAAGTATCGTAAATACCTTTGATGCTGTCGTCTTTCATCGTTAATAAAAAGCAAGAAGATAATTGTGCTTTTGGTGTGCCTGCATTGTATAAAGTCGGCGTTGCATGTGTAAACCATTTGTCCGACATTAAATCATACGTTTGGATTGCTGCATCAATATCATTCTTGTGAATACCAACCGCTACACGCATTAACATATGTTGTGGTCTTTCTACCACTTTGCCGTGCATCTTTAATAAGTATGATTTTTCTAAAGTTTTGAAACCGAAAAAATCATAGTTATAATCACGATGATGAATGATAGAAGCATCTAACCTGTCTTTATTTGCCATAATGATCTCATATACATCATCAGCAATTAAAGGTGCTTGCTTATTTGTTTTAGGATCTACATAATTGTATAATTCTTCTATAATGCGGGAAAAATTCTTCTTTGTATTTTTATGTAAATTAGAAACAGCGATACGTGCTGCTAAGACAGCATATTCAGGATGCACTACTGTCATGTTAGCACTTGTGCGTGCTGCCAATTCATCTAATTCTGTTGTGGTTACACCATCATATAAACCTTGTATTACGGCTTGTGCCACTCTGTGAGGAACCACAAAAGTTGAATTTAAGCCAAACGAAAGTTTGCTGATGCGTGCTGTTATTTTGTCAAAGTGGACAGGTTCTTTTCTGCCGTCGCGTTTTATTACGAACATATATTATAGTTTTATTGGGTAGAAATAAAAAATTCGGTATTATCAATTAAAAATCGTCGTAGTCAACTTCTACAGTTTTTTCACCTGCTTCCATGCCTGCTTTTCCGTATTCTGTAGGTCGTTCTTCAAAGAAATTAGTTTTTCCTTGCGTAGAAATTTTTTCCATAAATGGAAAAGGATTTTGTGCGTTGTACACTTTAGGATATCCTAAAGCCAATAATAATCTGTCTGCACAGAACTCAATGTATTCGCACATCAATTTATCGTTCATTCCTATTAAAGAAACAGGTAATGAATCTTTCACAAATATTTTTTCGCATTCTACTGCGTCACAAATAATTTGGTATACTTCTTCCTGCGATAATTTATTTTCAAGCATAGAATACAGCAGGCAGGCAAAATCGCAGTGCATGCCTTCATCGCGACTGATGAACTCGTTAGATTTTCCTAAGCCTTTCATCAAGCCTCTGTCTGTAAGCCAAAAGATAGAGCAAAAGCTTCCGCTGAAAAAGATTCCTTCAACAGCAGCAAATGCTACTAATCTGTGTGCGAAAGATGGTGCTGTATCAATCCATTTTAATGCCCAGCTTGCTTTCATTTTCACGCAATCCAATGTTTCCATTGCATTGAACATTTTATCTTTCTCGTCCGTATCTTTAATAAAAGTGTCTATTAATAAAGAATACATTTCTGCATGTATGTTTTCGATAGCTACCTGAAAACCGTAAAAGCAACGCACTTCAGGAATCGTTACATCTTGCATGAAGTTGACTACTAAGTTTTCATTCACAATTCCGTCGCTTGCTGCAAAGAATCCTAACACGTGTTTTACAAAATGACGTTCGTTGTCGTTTAATTTATTTTCCCAATCAATTACGTCTTGGCTTAGATCTACTTCTTCCGTTACCCAAAAACTACGTAATGCCGTTTTGTACATTGCCCAAATTTTGTCGTGTTTGATTGGAAACAACACGAAGCGATTATCGCTTTCCTGTAAAATTTTCTCAGCAGCCAATGCGGTATTCATTTAGTTAAATTATTTAATCGTTTTTATAAAAAAGTCTACTTGAATTAGGATTTCTATTGTTTCTGCTTCTTCAACAACTTAAAGCTACTTCAATCATTTAAAAATTCTGTTTTATCTTTTCCACAGCTTGTTTATTGGAAGTGTTAATAATCTCAATTGAATTGAATTAGAGTGAGTTAGAAGGTTCATTAACACTTTTGTAAAATTTCAACAAGTATGTGTATACTACGTGAAAAAAAAGTGCAAAAAACATTTGCAAAAATGAATTTTATTGCAATTTGATAGTTCGAGGCAAAATAAAAAAAACCGTCAAAAATGATTGGCGGTTTCGATATTTTTATTATTTTGTTTGGAGCTTATATAAAATGAATTTCATATAATTCTTGCACAGTTTTTTAATATTTGCCTGCTAAAATTGGTGTGTCTCCATTATAAGAATCAAAATTAAAACCATCTTTATCGTTGCTGTCAAGACCTACTGGATTCCTGAAAAATTGTACAGGAAGTTATTCCGGATTTTTTGAATCAATAATAATAGTTACAGGTCCATCGTTTATAAGAGCAACTTTCATATCTGCACCAAATTCGCCACTGTGAATTTCTTTACCAAAAGCATTTTTTAAATTGGATAAAAACTGTTCGTACAAAGGAATTGCGATATTTGGTTTTGCCGCTTGTATGAAACTTGGTCTGTTTCCTTTTTTGGTAGATGCAAACAAAGTGAACTGAGAAATCACTAAAATATCGCCATCAATATCCTGCACAGAAAGATTCATTTTTTCATCAGCATCAGAGAAAATTCGTAATTGAATGATCTTCTTCACCAGCCATTCAATGTCTGTTGAGTTGTCATTTTCCTCAATACCTAACAACACCAGCAAACCTTTATTTATTGAGCTTTTCACGTTTTTATCTATTGTTACAGATGCTTGAGAAACTCGCTGAATAATGGTACGCATTTATTAATTAGAGAATTAAAGAGTTTTATAAAATATCTTAATTGATCAATACAAATTTCAATTTAGCTTTATCTTTTTTGCCTGCACCTTTGCACATGGCAAAATAAACACCGGTTGCTGCTCGCTCGCCGTTTAAAAGCTGACCGTTCCAGGTAGCTTGTCCGCCAACCGCAGTAGTTTCATACACTAAATTTCCACTTACATCTACGATCTTTACATTGCTATTATTAGGAATTCCTTTAAAAGCAATTAAACCTGTATAATCTTTCGCTACAGGATTTGGATATACAAAAGCATCTTCCGTATTTTCTGTGGTTAAAGTTGCGTCTGAACGATAAGAGCAGATACCTTTGTCGGTACCGATAAACACTTCGCCATTATCAGGATTAATAGTTATGCAACGCACGGAATTAGACAATAACGGTGAATTGGTTTCGTTAAAATAACTGATGGTTGATGTACCATCTGCACTTACTAAAAACAATCCGTTATTGGTTCCTATCCATTTTCTGTTTCCTGCATCAACCGTTATGCAATTGATTGCTTCGTCTTCCAGTAAGTTATCGCAAAAGCCGGTGCCATCTTTTCGGTCTATGCAGATCTGTTCGGCTTCGCAAGCATTATCTACAACATAACCTGCACATGATACAATGGCAATTCCTCGCAAAGTGCCTAACCATAATATTCCGTCATTATCTTTGGTTAAGCAATTTACTATGTTTGATGGCAGATTTCCAAAACCTCGTCCTGCTGCTAAATTATAGTATTTATCGTCTGATTTATCGTCAATATCATTTCCATAATTCAATACTGTAATGCCACCGTTTGCATCATCTTTTGCTATCCAAATCTGGTTAAAATCATCTACCAAAATATCTTTTGACAAAATAGCTGACGTTATAAGACTTGTATTAAAATAGACGTATTCACCATCTGCTTTTCTGCATACTATCGGTGCTGTGCCTGAGTATGCATTAGATACCCAAATATTTCCCTGTTTGTCCATATCTACACCGGTTGGTCTGAATTCTCTGTCTTCTGTAGGTGGTTTTTTTAGCACTTTAAAAGAATTATCACTTGGTGAAAACTCAAATAAACCGAAGTAATGAGCGCCAAAAAATATTTTATTTTCATTTGGAATTACTTTTACTACCGTTATATCCAATAAAGTATCAATTGCCGGAAACTCAAAAGCGCTGTAATTTCTCCATTCCTGGTTTTCATACTTATAAAAACCACTTCTGTTATATACAGGTATAAAATTGTTTCTTATATCTGAAGATGCTACCCAAAGCTTGCCATCTTCGAAATCCATATCTTTCGAAGAAATATCAAGAGGTGCATTTGGTATAATGTTGCTGTAGCCTCCACTTTGATGATGCATCAAACCTCTGTACTCATCAGCGTGCCAAAGGTTGCCATTCTTATCCTGCAATAATTGCAGCGGTCTTTCGATGGCAAAATTTGGTGCAAGAAAAGCAAAAGAAGAACCATTCCATTTTCCGATACGCCTGTCTGTTATATTTCCTGATACTATTTTGTATTGAGAAACCAATAGCTCACCATTAGAGTTATTAAGATGCATGCTTATCCAGTCAGGCTCAGAAAACAAAGTTGTCCAGTTCGTTCCGTCAAATTGATATATCGTATTATCAACCGCAGCAATTACTTTATTTTGATAATTCGTAATGGCAGTTGCTTCATTTTGCGGAATACCGGAACTGTATTGAATCCAGTTGCTGAAATTCAGCAGGTTTACATTTGGTGCAATTCTGCCCATAATAACACCTATTGTAGTGGCGCAGAATATAGAATTATTGTCTGCCCAAACTGCATTGGTACGAATAGCCGTACCTGCACCAAAAGTATAAGTTTCCGATATTTCTTTTTTTACAAGGTCAATCATCATCAAACCAAAACCGGTTCCTAAATAGGCAATACTGTCTCTGCAGAAGATGCTGTAAATATTTTTATTGCCTGTAATAGACGAATTTTTCAGATATGGCAGATTCGTGATCTTACCGTTTTGTATCAAATCTACATTAGAGTTTTGATATGCAATAACTAATGTAGAAGTAGCAATATCGTAGCCAACCTGAGACACAAATACTTCTGCCAAACCGCTTACTTTAGTATATTTTTCTGTAAGATTATTATCAATATTTACACCTAACACACCATTTTTGCACGCTGCATATACATAATCTTTGCTTTGGCAAATAGAAGTTGGACTACTTAAAGGAACATGAGCCGTCCATGCACCTAAAGGCAGATTTTGTGCGGTGCTTATTTGCGTTACCGTACAAAAAAGCATCATCATTATCTTACAAAAAAGAGCCGTATTCAGTTGAAACCTCATTTCTAAATCTTATTATTTAAAGTAACTTCAAATCTATGAATTTTATCGCTAAGTAAGATTTGTTTTAGATTTAATTAATCCAATTATGAAATGATTTGCATTTAATAAAAACATGAATATTTCAGTAAAAAAGTAAAACACCTGAAATTTGAGTGTAAATATTTGAATATTCAGCTTAAATGCTGAATATGGAAGTCATTATTGATTCTATCTTACAAAAATCTATTGCGTACAAAATCTACGTTATTTCTTATCTTTGCGAAATTTTTGGAAGGAAACGAACATGGCGAACGCAAAGCAATATAAAGAAGTTAAGAATCTCTCTCAGGTACAAATTGAGAAAGAAATACTGGAATTTTGGGAAAAAGAACAAGTTTTTGAGCAAAGTATTTCTACTCGCGAAGGCAAAACGCCTTTTGTTTTTTACGAAGGACCACCAAGTGCCAACGGCATGCCTGGTATTCACCACGTTTTAGCACGTACTATAAAAGATATTTTCTGCCGATTTAAAACTTTGCAGGGTTTCCAAGTGCATCGCAAAGGCGGTTGGGACACGCATGGATTACCCATTGAAATTTCTGTAGAGAAATCGCTTGGCATCACAAAAAAAGATATTGGAACTAAGATTTCTGTAGTAGAATATAACGCAAAATGCCGCGAAGAAGTAATGAAGTACAAGCATGTTTGGGACGACATTACACAAAAAATGGGTTATTGGGTAGATCTGGACAATCCTTATGTAACGTTTGAGAATGACTACATCGAAACCGTTTGGTATCTATTGCAACAGTTGTATAAAAAAGACTTCTTATATAAAGGCAAGAAGATACAACCTTATTCACCGGCTGCAGGAACAGGCTTAAGCACGCACGAGCTGAACCAACCCGGTGCTTATAGAGATGTAAAAGATACAAGTGCAGTTGCTGCGTTTAAAATTGTAGAAGATGAAAAATCGAAAGCTGTTTTTGCTGCTGTAAAAGATTCAAATTTCAGCATTCAGAATACTTCTTTTTTAGCATGGACAACTACACCTTGGACTTTGCCATCAAACACGGCATTGGCTATTGGTGCAAATATTGATTATGTGCTGGTAAATACATTCAATCCATACACACATTTACCTGTTAACTTGATTTTAGCTAAGGATTTATTTTCAAAATATTTCCACGCCGAAAACGAGCATAAATTAGCACTATATCAAAACGATGGTAAAAATTTACCTTATGAAATTTTAGGTGAGTTTAAAGGAAAAGATCTTGCAGGTATTCGCTACGAACAATTATTACCTTTTGAAGCTAATTCAAAAGACAAGATCGAAGGTGATGCCTTCAAAGTAATTTTAGGAGATTTTGTAACTACCTCTGATGGAACAGGAATTGTACATATTGCGCCAAGCTTTGGTGCAGATGATATGAAAGTAGCGGCAGAAAATGGCATCGGCTCCTTAACCTTAGTAGATAAAGAAGGTAAATTCATCGACGGTGTTGGTGAGTTTTCGGGCAGATATGTAAAAGATTATAAAGACGAACCAAATTACGTTTCGGTTGATATCGATATTTCCGTAAAGCTGAAACAGGAAAACAAAGCTTTTAAAATAGAGAAATACGAGCACTCGTACCCACATTGTTGGCGAACGGACAAACCTGTGATCTATTATCCATTAGATTCATGGTTTGTGAAAGTAACTGCGGTGAAAGAGCGCATGATGGAATTGAATAAAACCATCAACTGGAAACCGGAAAGCACAGGAACAGGTCGTTTTGGACAATGGCTGGAAAACTTAGTGGACTGGAATCTATCTCGTTCAAGATTTTGGGGCACGCCTTTAAATATTTGGAGAACAGAAGATGGCGAAGAAGAATTATGTATTGGTTCTATCGAAGAATTATACGCAGAAATGCAAAAATCTATTGACGCAGGATTTTTAGGAAAAGAAAAATTATCAGAAAAATTAGATCTACATAAACCTTTTGTAGATGATATTATTTTAGTATCAGCATCAGGCAAACCAATGAAGCGCGAAAGCGACCTGATTGATGTTTGGTTTGATTCCGGTGCGATGCCTTACGCACAATGGCACTATCCTTTTGAAAATACAGATACTTTCAAAAAATCGTTTCCGGCAGATTTTATTGCAGAAGGCGTTGACCAGACACGTGGCTGGTTCTACACGTTGCATGCAATTGCGGTGATGTTGTTTGATTCTGTGGCATATAAAAATGTAGTTTCTAATGGTTTGGTTTTGGACAAGAATGGCAATAAAATGTCTAAATCCAAAGGCAATACGGTTGATCCGTTCATCACCATCAATAAATATGGTGCTGACGTAACACGCTGGTACATGGTTTCCAACTCACAACCTTGGGACAATTTGAAGTTTGATGAAGAAGGTTTAGCTGAAACATCACGCAAGCTTTTTGGAACTTTATATAACACTTATAATTTCTTTGCGATCTACGCAAACATTGATGGTTTCGCGATAGATGCAAACAATAAAACACCTTTGAGCGAACGTGCGGAAATTGACCGTTGGGTAATTTCCAAACTACATTCTTTGGTAAAAGAAGTTTCTGAATCATACAATGATTACGAACCAACCAAAGCTGCACGTGCAGTAGAAAGTTTTGTGATCGAGCATTTATCTAATTGGTACGTACGCTTATGCAGAAGAAGATTTTGGGGAAATGAATTATCGCAAGATAAAAAAGCAGCATTCGAAACCTTGCACGAATGCTTACAAGTGGTTGCACAATTAATGAGTCCGATTGCACCATTCTTTACAGATTGGCTGTATCAAAATTTATTGGCAACAACAGCATCTATTCATGTTTCTACATTAATAAAAGCTGATGAGAATTTGATCGACAAAGCTTTGGAGCAGCGCATGGATTGGGCTCAGGAAATTTCTTCTTTGGTGTTATCATTAAGAAAAAAGACTAAAATAAAAGTTCGTCAGCCGTTGCAGAAGATATTAGTTCCTGCAATTGATAAAGATTTTATCGCGCAGATCGATAAAGTGAAAGAATTGATCTTATCAGAAGTGAATGTAAAAGAGATCGAATATATCGGTGATACATCAGGCATTATTTCTAAAAAAGTAAAACCTAATTTTAAATTATTAGGTAAGAAATTAGGTGGAAAAATGAAGATTGCTTCTGACGCTATTCAGAATTTGTCGAATGATGATATTCAGATTTTAGAACAAAACGGCAGTTTTGACATTATTGCAGATGGCGAAACTTTCAATATTCTATTAGAAGAAGTAGAAATCATTTCTGACGATATTCAAGGTTGGCTGGTTGCGAGTAACAATGGAATTACGGTTGCGTTAGATATAAATATTACTGAAGAATTGAAAAATGAAGGTTTTGCAAGAGAAATCGTCAATAAAATACAAACTGAGCGAAAAGAAGCAAATTTTGAAGTTACTGACAAAATCATTTTGCATGTGCAAAATCAATTGGTTCTCAATGGTATTTTGAATAGTTATAAAGAATATATTTGCAACGAAACTTTAGCTAATGATATTTTGTTTAGTGATGACATATCCAATGCCAAAGATTTTGACATTAATGGTGAGATATTAAAATTGTTCATTCAAAAAGTATAGAAGTAGATGGCAAAAGTGATTAAGAAAACAAAAGCAGCAGCAAAACCGGTAGCAAAAAAAGCACCTGCAAAGCCACTAAAAAAAGCGGTAGCTGTGAAAGCAAAGCCTAAAACACCTGTAAAACCTGCTCCGAAAAAAGCAGCAGTAAAAGTTACAGCGAAAAAAGCGGCGGCGAAACCTGCTCCAAAAAAAGCAGCAGCTAAGCCAATTAAAAAAGCGATTGTTGTAAAAGCAAAAGCGATTGCAAAGCCTGCTCCGAAAAAAGCAGCAGCAAAAGTTGTAGCAAAACCTGCTCCGAAAAAGGCAGCAGCAAAACCTGTTGCAAAGAAAGCACCTGCAAAACCAATTAAAAAAGCGGCAGCTGCAAAAGCACAACCGAAAGCTATATCGAAACCAATTAAAAAAGCAGTGGTAAAAACAGTTGCTCCGAAAAAAGCTGCTGTTAAACAAATGACCAAACCTGTTGTTGTAAAGGCTACGCCAAAAGTAATTGCTAAACCTACAGTTAAAACTGCTCCGAAAAAAGAAGCACCTAAACCTGTAGTTAAAACAATTGCAAAACCGGTAAAACCTGAACCGCAGCCAATAGTGAAAGAAGTTACAGCAAAAAAAGAAACAGCAAAACCAATTGCCAAAAAAGCAGAACCAGCCGTTACTGCAAGTAAACCAATTGTTCAAAAAACAGCAGCAGAAAAAGCACATGACCAAAATGTGCAACGCCATATTCAAGAAGCAAAACCAGCCATGGAAACCTCAGTAATAAGATATAATGATGCCGATCTGGCAATTTTTAAGGAAGTAATCTTAAAGAAGATCGCAAAAGCAAAAGAAGAAATTGATTTCTATTCTGACCAGATAAAGAATGCCTCAGAATCACAAACAGAATTTGCAAGTATTGATGATGGTTCATCAACGTCTGAAAGAGAGAATATGAACCAGATTGTAGTACGTATGCAAAAATTAATTTCGCATTTGGAAAGTGCTTTGGTGCGCATCGAAAACAAATCGTATGGCATTTGCCGTGAAACAGGCAGATTGATTCCAAAAGAAAGATTATTGGTGGTACCACACGCAACATTAAGTGTTGAAGGCAAAAAACTGGAGAAAAAATAATTTTATTAAATTGAAAATAATCTTAAAGCCAATAAAGACATTTATCTTTATTGGCTTTAATTTTTTAAATAAACGCTATGAGTAAGAAATCAATCGCCATATTAACAGTCGTTTTGTCATTAATATTAGATCAGGCTACAAAAATTTGGGTAAAGCTAAACATGCGCATTGGTGATGCTGATAGCTTTTCTTATATTGGTAATTGGGCACGTATTCATTTTGTAGAGAATGAAGGCATGGCTTTCGGTATGAGCTTTGGTGCCGGTTTGGGAAAATTCTTACTGACTCTTTTCAGAATTATTGCTGTCGGTTTTATAACTTATTATTTAGCACAACAGATAAAAGACAAAAGAGCTTCAAAAGGTTTTGTTTTTGCACTTGCGTTAATTTTAACCGGTGCTGTTGGAAATATTGTTGATAGCATTTTTTACGGTCAGTTTTTTTCTGCAAGTTCCGAAACACAGATTGCCACTTTATTTCCTGCTCATGGTTATGCAAGCTGGTTTCATGGTAGAGTTGTAGATATGTTTTACTTTCCAATTTACAGAGGTATTTTACCAAACTGGATTCCTTTTGCAGGTGGAAAATATTTTGAATTTTTCCAATTCATCTTTAATATTGCTGATGCATGTATAACTATTGGTGTTGCTATCATTTTAATTTTTCAAAAGCAATTTTTTAAAGAAGAAACAACTACCATTCCTGTGAAAGAAACAGAAACCGTATAAAAAATTAAGACCCTATTCTTCGCTTTTTAGGGCTTGGAATAAGGTCTTGTCCCCCAACTGGACTACTTATCTTTTCTTTTTGATTCTTAATACATGACTGTTATCTTATCGTTGGGAGCTTTTTTGTTTGGTATAATATCAGATATCACCACTATATACTTTTCTGCATTTAACTGCATATCATTAAAGTGTATATAATTTTCACCTGTTGCTAAATTTTTTGAAATTGAATGATCAAATTGACCATTGGTTTTGTAAAGATTGATATTGACATCCTTAGTTGATTTTACATTCACAAAATAATTCTTTTGTGATTCTTCATTTAAATCGACTGTAAATATTTGATTCAATTTTATTTCATAATTCATGGAAGCATTAGTAAAATCAAGGTCTTTCAGCAATATGTCTGTGCTTTTATTATTTTTAAAAACAATAGATTTTATTTGTGCTTTGCCGCTTTGTAAAATTTCATAGTTTACAACACTCAATACAGATACTTCGTATTTCGTATTCTTTTCAGTAATCTCCACATCTTTTGTGATTGTTTGGTTATGTGTTCCATCAGTAATATTTACTTGTACCGTAATCCATGAGCTTCCTTCTATGCAGGTAAATTTTACATACTTCGGCAATACAGTTGTATGCTCCTGATTGTTGCAGGTAATTGTTACAGGTTTAGTTTGCGTTATGTATAAATCTACTTTTTGAGCATCATTATCTTTACGTATTAAACACAGCGTGTTGGACGAATTATTTATGGACGATTGCGCCTGTACGGGAACATTAATAAAAAGTAGTACATGCGCCATGATGATTAAGGGTTTTAACATGGCTGGGTTTTTATGTTGATACAAAGGTATGTCGCATTTTTCGATTTGTCAACACTTTTTTAAAACTTTTTTCAAAAAAATATTTTCACGCATCACTTTCCTGTCATCAAGAATCGGTCATTCATATAGTAAAATAAGGCGTTTCGAAGCATTTTGCAAATCAATATTTTTTCTTAATTTTTTTTATGAAAAAAATAATTACATTTAAGTTACAGTAATTATCTAAGAAAATTATGTCTGATTTTTATGAAAAAGTTTATGCTTTGGTACGCAAAATTCCAAAAGGAAAGGCTGCCAGCTATGGTGATATCGCAGAATATTTAGGAACAAAAGGTTCTGCACGAACAGTTGGCTACGCGATGAACAATGCGCACAATGCATCACCGGCAGTGCCTGCGCACCGCGTTGTAAACAGAAATGGATTACTAACAGGCAAGCATCATTTTGCTACGCCAACGATGATGCAGCAGTTATTAGAAAATGAAGGTATTAAGATTATCAATGACCAGATCCAGGATTTTGAAAAAGTAAGATGGAAGCCTAAGAAGAAATTATAATACGTTTGAAAAAACTATCTATCATATTATCTCTGTTTATCTTTTTAAGTGCAGATGCTCAAAATACTTTTGTCGTATGGCAAGGCTTTTCTAATCACTGGACTTATAATCATCGCCTCAACAGATTGGGTGATTTTATATCACAATCGTCTGAAAACACCAATGAACATTACACGCTTACACATACGGCAGCAACCGGCTTAGGAAAAGATTCCGCTTATTTTCAATCTAATTATGCTATTGTACAAAGTAATGATGTTGGATTTTTTGCAGGAAAAATAAATTTTAATTTAAAAGGAAAAGAAGGAAACAACTGCATTATTAAAAAAAATCTGGAGTTTCATCCAAGCGTTTATTTAGAAAGGAAAGAAATTTATACTGCTATCTTAAATGGCTTCGATATTACATCTGTTGCTGATGCAGATAAACTTAAAGTACTGAAAATTGATATTGGCGATCCGGTTTATGAAAACCAAACAAACACTTTACGCTTTACCATTACAGTTACTTTAAACACAGATTGCAAATCTATAGAATGTGATTGGTTTACTGATGAGTTTAATTACAATCTTGATATTCGTTATTTAATTCTCGCAGCTAATAAAGATGAAATATCCTGCAAGCATATTTCTTATAAGAAGAAAACAATTTGGAATAAAGATGTTGAGATAAAACCTGTGTCTATGCATCAGTCAACTTCAACAGATCCTGTTTTTGCGAATGGATTTTTAGCTTATAAATCCATCTCTATTTATGTTGACCATGAACAACATTATTTGGATTTTGAGAATACGATTGACAGTGTTTCTTTTAACCAGCAAACAAACACATTAAATTATTCCATGAATTTATTTTACAGCAACTGGAAAGAAAACATGAAACAGAGTGCTGCATCAGGCAGGCAGGCAATGTTTGCTTACAGAAGCGAAGGATGGTGTGTTATGCAAGGCGAACTAAATCTTATTCAATTCAAAAGTGGTACCATAGTTTATAAAACCAGGAAAGGCAGTATATACTGGCAAGGTAAAAACAAAACGGCATTTGATGATGCTGCCATGAATGCTCAAACTATTTTAAAATAAAAGCTACTGAAATTTAAAACTTAGATTAAAAATATTATGCAGTAAATTCTTTCATCTTTTCAAAAATAAAGTATAGCACCAAAGTATCTGTTTTACAATAAGTTTTGAGTTCATCTAATTTTTTCTGAACAGCATCTTTATCTTCGATATAAAACAATTCATTATATACAGCCATTGCTTCTTCACCATCTTTTACGGCACTTCTCGCAAACTCATCGCGCGATAAGACTGCATTGCCAATTGCTTTTAACGAAAAACTGCCTTGTTGTTTTGGATGATAATAAAATAATTCTTTAAAAGGAATTTCTACATCTATAATACGATTTATACGTTCAAATATAGCTTGCTTATATTCAGGAAAATCTTTTATCAAATTAAACAAAATTCCTTTTTCCATCAGTGTATTAAAAACCAAGATCTTTCCCGGTTTTTCTGTTGACTTTAAAAAATGCTGAATAAAATTTATTCTGTCATCTTCAACCGGTGAAATATATTCTACGTGTTGCAATGGTGCATGTTCACTTTCTTTATAATGCAAGGAATATAAAAACGGAATTCGCTCATATGGCTTAGTGCCTTTAAATACAGGTACTGCAGGCTGAAAGGCTTCTACATCAAAAAAGTATAATGGATAATTTATTTCCGTAAAAAAGTTTTTTAGTTTTTCAGTCTGAATGTATGGCTGCTGCTTTTGATAACTTTGAATAATCACTTTTTGCCGCTCAGTCAATTCATCTGTATCTTCGATCTGATGTATAGTGGAAATTCCTTTTGCCATAAAAGCAACCTTTTCAATAGCAGAAATTCCGGGCAAGTACCAAACAGAATCATGCTCAATGTGCTTCCAGCAATGACCTTGAAAATCGCAAGGATATGGCTTTGTACATTGTTGACCGATATTTATTTCAGGCACAGAAGAACCATCCAAAATTGCAATGGCATCATCAATACATTTTTCAACGTAAGGAATACGTTCTTGTATTTCCTGTAATACAGATGTTTTTTTGAAGTAAGACTGAACGTCCAATTCGTCTTTCATCACATATTCATTATCAATGGTTACTATCGAAAAATCTTCCAATGGCAAGCCGCTCTTAGTAATAATATAGTATTGAATGGCTGCATCTAACAGGTATGTGTTTGAAATTCTGAAAGAGCTTTTTACTTCATAAGCATAGCATTTTCCATCTTTATATTCCAACATATCCAAAGCGGCTAAGATGCCATTATACTTGAAGGCAGCTTCATAAATTACCGGAAAATGTTGCTGTACTAAAAGCTTGGTTGCTGCAATGGATTCATCATAACTAAATGGATTTGGCGGCGAGCAATCTTTACCGTTTGGAAAAAGCTGGTGTGCTAATTTTCCTACTCGATGACCACGATCAAATCTTTGTTGTTGTACAGTATTCGGCTTATCACGAAGTGAATAATTATTTTTATATAAGTACAATGATTTTGAGCATTGTATGCTTCGAATTAATGTAGATTTACTAAGCGTGTTTTTTTTATTACTCATGCGTTTGCTAAAAAAATCATATACAATTTCCTATATTTGAGGGAAAGTATCCAAGATATGAAATATCCAAATCTTAATTTGTAATAAATTAAAAGATAATTTGGAAATTATATCTGAATAATCAAAAAAATCAATAAAATTAATCAGATGAAGCTAAAAAATCTAATTATTATTTTTTCCATCATTTTCGTTTCTCAAACAATATTCGCACAAAATAAAGGTTTTATTATTGGCGCAAGTGGTTCTGTTGGACCATCGTATATGTTTAAACAAAATACTTATTATTTACTAAGTAACAACAAAGAATTGGCATATAAATTTAATGTTGGATACAATGCAAGAGCATTCTTTGGTTACAACATAAACAATACACATGGCGTGCTTGCTGAATTTGCTTACATGAGAGAAGGTCAAAGATATAAAGATGAATTTAAAGGAAGACCTCTTGAAGGAATTCATGAAAAGAAAGTTGATTTTAAATTAATTGGTGGTGCTGTTTTATATAAGTTTACACCTTTATTAGCAGGACAAAAAACACAGAGAACTGCAGACCAGATTAAAGCTAGATTAAATTTACAAATTGGATTTGAAGTTGATTATTTATTACGTGCAAATTTAGATTATAAAGTAAATGGAAGCAATTTTAACTCTTTTAAAGTTGGTGATACTACTTATGCTATCGGCTATCCACCAGGTACTGTTACATTGTTTATTGATGGACAAACTATTAATTATCCTTTGAGTTATTACTCACCACCAAAAGCAGATGACTATACATCATTTTATATCAGAACTCAATTTAGTTTATTGATGCGCGTTGGTGTAGATATTAACTTAAACAAGAAAAAAACATTATTATTAAATACAGGTATTGAAACAAAAATCGGCTTGAATGATATCAATGCAAAAGAATACAGATTGCATCCAAGTTATCATTCATCAAGAAATATACTTTTTGCTTTGCGTGTAGGTATGAGTTATATTATTCAAAAACCAGATCCTGAAAAAAAGAAAGCTGCAAAAGCAAAACCGGCAAAAGTAAAAACACCAGGTGTTGACTTAAATAAACGCGTTGACAAGGTAGATAAAGCTACAAGAAAACGTTTAGGAAAATAATACTTCGATAAACTCAGTATGACAGTATAAGAAAAGCCATCGTTGAACGATGGCTTTTCTTAATTGATAATATTTACTTCAGGTTCTAAAGTAATTGCAAATTTATCTTTTACTGATTGCTGAACAGCGAGTGCGTGTTGCCAGATCTCATCGCCTGTGGCATTACCATAATTTACAATTACTAATGCCTGCTTTGTATGATTGCCTGTATTTCCTGATTGTTTGCCTTTCCAGCCACATTGTTCAATAAGCCATGCTGCAGGAATTTTTACTTTGCCGTTTGGCAACGCATATGATGGCATCTCTATAAAATCTGCTTTTAACTTCACTGCAAGTTCAGCGTCTATTTCAGGGTTTTTGAAAAAACTTCCTGCATTTCCAAGTTGTTTCGGATCTGGCAATTTGCTTTCTCTAATCTCAATAATCGCATCAGATACATTTTTTACTGATGGTTCTGTAATGTTTTTCGATTCCAATATTTTCTGTATATCACCGTACGAAATATTAGCAACAGGTTTCTTCGATAGCTTAAAAGTAACTGAATAAATAAAGTATTTTCCTTTCGCTTCTTTCTTAAAAACACTTTCGCGATACGCGAATTTGCAATCGTCTTTAGTGAATATTTTTGTTTCAGCTGTTTTTATATCGATGGCTTCTAACTCTACAAAAACATCTTTTAATTCAACACCGTATGCTCCAATATTTTGCATAGGCGCAGCACCAATTGTACCAGGAATTAAAGAAAGATTTTCAACACCACCAAAATTATTTTCTACGCAAAATAAAACGAATTGGTGCCAGTTTGTTCCTGACAATGCTTTTACAAAAACAAACTCTTCACTTTCCTCGATGATTTCAACACCTTCTATTTCGTTCTTAATTATCAAGCCTTCTACGTTACCACATAACAAGATATTACTGCCACCACCAATAAAAAGATGCTTGCGATAATGAATAAATTGCCGCTCTATAATCCTTAAAATATCTTCTTTACTTTTTACAATACAAAAATTCTGCGCCGCAGCTTCAATGCCGAACGTATTAAAATCTTTGAGCGAAATATTTTTCTGAATAGACATTTTTATTTATCGTTTTACTCTGTACAATGTACTATTTTATATTCGTTGCTTTCGCAACCAACCTAAAACTCTGTCGTTTTCTAATTGATATTTATTATTTATTTTTTTGAAAGAAATAGTAATGCGTGATCTTCCAAATGCTCCTGGATTTTGCTGTATGATTTCTATTTTATTAGTATCAACATTACTGATGATCGCAACATGACCATATTTATTGCTAACGTGTCCATCAAAAATTATTAAATCGCCAGGCATTGGTTTTGTATTACTTGGATTGGTGTATTGTAACAAATCTCGTTGAAGATTTATTTGTCCATCGGCAATTGTATCATTAAAAAAATCCTTTGCATTGCCGTAAGAATCAGGCATCTTGTGTTGGTAATATTGATAATAATATCGTTTTACGAATTCTACACATTGATATTCTAAACCAATATTGTAACCGTCTTCCGATAAGTTTCTTTTGCCTGTGTGTCCAACTCTTCCGTTATAAAAAACATAAACACCATTTAGGCTATCGAGTTTTTGTCCGACAAAATATTTTGGATTTGGGTTCGAGTGTTTTGTTTTGTTATAAATAAAATAGCCAACCAACAAAGCACTGATTAATATAGCTGTAATTATTAACTTAGTTTTCATCTTTATTTTAGTTTCCTAACCTGTTCAAACCGGCTTTTGCTTCTGCGTTGATGCTGTTTGTATATTCATCTTTATCAAGATCAATCGCTTTTTGATAATACTTAACAGCGTTTATTTTTTTCTTTTGTTGTTCAAAAATATTTGCCGCTTTTATGCACGCATTGGCTGCAAAATAGTAATTATATTGTTCACCTTTTTGAATCGTTAACAAATAAAATTTAACCGCGTCATTTGTATTATTCTGCTCATGATAAATTCTTGCTTTACGATAATAATATTCAATTTGACTACGAGTATCTTTTAATTTATTTTGATCAATGGTATTCACAATCATGAGTGCTTTATCAAAGTACGAACCATCAAATAAAATACGTGCTTTTAGTAAATCTTTGTTTGGCAATAAATTTTGTTGTGCTTCTTTCTGTGCAGATTTGTCTTCATCTGTCGGCGCATCTTTAAGCAACAAGATCTGCTTCATATTTTTTTTGTATGACGTTGGATTATCATTGATTAAATAATACCATGCCAGTTTTCTGTATGCTTCTTTTTGATAAGAACGTGCTTTATTTTTTTCAATAAACTTTCTGATATACACATCAGCATCAGCATCTAATTTATTAAGTTTTGCATTGCCTAATAAAAAATCTAAGAACGGAAAAGGATAATATTCACTACCAACTGGCTTTTGCGATAAGATAGAAATTACTTTTTCATTCTTGCCTGTATTATTGGCTACTGTTGCTGCAATAAAATGATTTAACAGATTATCACCTAAAGGAATATTTGCATTTTCAATCATGTTCCATGCTGTGGTTTTATCTTTTTGCAAATGCAATAACAGCAAGGTGTACATGATGACAGTTTCTTCCTTAAATTGAAAATTTTCATCTGTCATTACAGAATTTAATTCTTTCAAGCCTTGTTCTATAGAACCTTTTAAACCTAACATTTTTGCGCCAAGTTTATATTTATCAGGCACTGCGCCAAATATGGTGTGCAGCAAACCAATGCTTTTTATATTTGGTTTAAAATCAGGATATTTCTTTTGATTATCAAGCAACATGGAATAAGCTTTTTTCACTTCAAAAACTGCGCTTAAATAATCGCCAAATTTTATTTTACATAAAGCCCATTGCAAATGCACATCAGCTTGTGTATATAGGTAATATGGTGAGTTTTTATTTGCACTTTGCAGCTTATCCAATCGTGCGCTCACTTTGGGTTCTGTAGCAACATATAATTTCTCGTTGTCGTTAATGTATAGCCTGAGAAAGTCGGCATAGTTTTCAATAAAATATGGCAAATAATTTTTTGGATTATTTTTCTTTTCTTTTTCCAGCAATTGTAATCCTTCGTCTATTTTTAATTTAAATATTGACTGATAAGCCAGCTTACAATTAGGAGTGTAATCAAATGTCTGCGCGTGCAAGCACAGGTGAGCATTAATAAAAAAAAATATAATCAGGTAAAACTTGCGCACCGTTAAAAGTACTAAGACTTATCCGCTTTTAAAAATCTGACTACAATATTAGAAATGTTAAAAATTTCATTAACTCTACAATAAAGAGATTTAGTTTTACTTTTGAAATAAATTCTTTTTATGAAGACGTTTTTACTTTTGCTGTTTAGTGCTTTCACATCTATTACCATCTTTGCACAAGAAGATATTGTGCTGGATCTGGATTCCATCAAAAACATAAAAACTACACGTTATTCTTCTATCAATGAAATTGGTGTGAACATTAGTGTTGCTGTAAAGGTCATCAATAAATTTCCGGACAATACGGTTAAAGAAAAATTAGAAGCTGAAAAACCAAGCATGCTGTTTCGTACTGTGCATGGTGCGCTATTAAATCCGCATATATTTGTAGGTGCTGGCGTTGGTATTGATTTCAGACCTAACAACAATTATGGCATCAAGTATTATAATTTTACTTTTCCTTTCTTCGCAGAACTTCGGCAATATATTTTAAGCGGAAATTTTAATGTTTTCTTTTCGGAAAGATTAGGCGGCTCTGTGTATGTAGATTCTTATGTGAACCAAAATAACAATAATGGCTCTTATTCGGGTGCGTTTGGTGAGTTTATGATCGGTGGCAGATATGTTTTACCAAACAGAAAATTTGCCATGCATTTTGGTGTCGGTTATCGCTTGCAACATTTGCAAAGAAAGATCGATTTTAGCGGAAGCGGTTCGCAGTTTTATACAAATATTCCAGAAATTACCATCAAGCATTATGTGCCGGTTAGTGTTGGTATCACTTTTTAAATAAATTCTATTTGAGATGTTTCGATCCAGCCGGTTTTACCGTTTGGCAATTTTATTTTGCGCCAATTTTTATCGTTATCAATAATTTCTACTTTTAAACCTTGTTGTATTGCTGTTGCTGCGTTCATGCTTTCAACCGGTGCGCTTTTCATAAATGCGTTTTTCTGCATGATGATTGCAAAGTTATTCTGATGTTCGTCATTGTAAGCAGTATAAGTAAAATATGCAAACAACATGGAAAGCAGGCAAGTAAAAAATCTTATTCTGTATAAAGTTTTGTTTGTTATAAAAAAATGCAGGCAAATTAGTATAACTCCAATCCATAAAGCCACAAGCATAAAGATGCTCCAACTTTCTGCTGACTTAGCATGAACGGTATTTTTTATCTGTTTGGTTAAAGAATTCTTTGCTGAATTCAATTTTTGAGAAGAGTTTATTGTTGGTTAATTCGATATTATGCTGAATTGATTTATCATCAGGTTGTAACTTCTTCGCTTTCTCAAAATATAAAATTGCATTTGCATATTGCTGCAAATGAAAATAGGTGTCACCTAAATTATAAAAGGCATTTGCGTTCTTGTTGTCTTTTTTTATCAATAATAAATACATCTTTTCTGCTTCGTCGTATTGCTTGTTTTGATAGTAAACATTGGCACTTTGAAACAACGATCTTGAGTCTTGTGCGTTGGCTGCGCCAAGTAATAAGCAGAAAGTAACAAGTAATAAGTATCTAATTTTATCTTTCATCTTAAATTAACTCATTTTCAAATTTTGTTTGAATTGTTCTTCAAAATCAACAATCAATTCTATTGCTTTGCTATATGTTTGCTTCATGGCGGTTTGCTGTCCAACCGGTGAAAATAATGATTGCTCACAAGTATCTAATGTTTGTTTTAAAGCGTCAATTTTTTCTGCTGAAACATTCTTACTTTGTAATTTATCGGCAATATTATCTTTCGATAATTCGCTTTGTGGTATGTATAATTTATCTGACAGATAATGCCACAACGCACGAATAACTTCATTATAAAAACCTTGTTCGTTGTTTTGTTGTAATAATTTTTTCGCTGTTGCCATTCTTCTCAAAGCAATTTTATTGGCTTTATTTCTGCGCATCGACAACAGGTCACTTTCAGAATAGTCTTTCTTTCTAAAAATAAATCCTATCAGCAGTAGAACTAATGGAGAACCTGCAAGTGCCCAAAATGTCGAACTTCCAACAAAATCATCTTGCTTTGCGTATTGCTTTTTTATACCATAAATTCCTTTCGGAATATTTTCTTTTTCACGCTTAAAAAAATTAGCAACATTTTCGCTCAGCTTTGCTTTGCCTGATACTTCAATAGTTGTTTCAGGCAAAGTATATTTTACGTAATCACCTTTTTCTATATCGAAATACGCAAACTCATATTTTGGCAATTTAAAGATGCCTCCATCTTTCGGAACAATAATATATTCAAATGTTTTAGAGCCGCTTACTACGCTGCCATTATTTTGATAATCATCTTTTGTCTTAGGTTCGTAAGCTTCAAACTCTTCAGGAAACTGAAGCTTTGGTGCTGTTATTAATTTTAAATTTCCTGTTCCTGTAAAAGTTACTTTTAAAGAAACAGGTTCATCTACTTTGCATTTTGTCTTATCATATTCAGCAGTAAAAGAAAATTTGCCAACTGCGCCATTAAATGCTGCTGGTTTGTTTTTTTCCGGCAATGCCTTTACATCTAAATTTATTGCGTTACTTTTAAAGTTATATTCATAAGGTTCGTAGCCAACTACAACGCCAAAAAAATTATCTGTAACAGGCAATAATACTTCACTTGTTAATTGTATGGGTTCAATGGTTATGCTTCCGGATTTGGTTGGAAATAAAGAAACGCGTTTAAATTCCATCACATAATATCTTTTGCCTTCGTAGGTTTCTATTTCAGGTTCATCTTGTGGATGTCTTTCCGGCAATTTAAATTCTTCACTTAAGAAACCATTAAAGCTTGGCATTTTGGTTGCCTGCAAACTCTGATATTGTATGGTTGTATATAGTTTGTAAGAAAGAGAAAGCTGATTGCCTTGATATAGTGTGGTTTTGGAAGGCACTACGCGAACAAACATATTCTTTGTTACATATCGTTGGATATCCTGATCGCTTGTTTGCTGTTGCGGTCTTTGCCTGAAAGCATCGAACGGATCGTTGGATTGCTGATATTGCTGCTGTTTTGCAGGTGCTGTAATTTTTAATGTAATTGTATTTGATTGCATTTGGTTGCCATCTACCATTGCTGTTGCTGCTGCAATAACGAAATCGCCTTGTTTTTTAGGCTGTAATGTGTATGTATAGGAAACAGATTTTGAAGTTCTGCCATTGATGATAGAATAATTCTGGCTGGTTGACGGCTGACCAAGTACGGTAAAGTCGCTAAAATTTGGTGGCGACAATTTTTGGAGGTTTCCATTTTCGACTGTATAGGTTACATCAAAGGTATAGTTGACCGGAACTTCTCTTGCCTGTGTTGTGGCTGTAAAGCGCTGTGAGTAAGATATGAGATATGAGATATGAGATATGAGAACGACCAAAATAAACTTTCTGAAAAAGTCCATTTTGTGCAATTTAATATTTCTTATCTTATAGTTCATCGTTAATTAAATTACCAATCTTTCTGTACTTTTTTGCTGCTTGGTTTTCCTTTTTCTTTTGTTAATTTCTGCTGCACTTTTCCTTCTTCTGCGCTAATGGCATCTAATAATTTTTGTGCTTCTTCTTTTGTCATTTGACCTTGTTCTGCTTGTCTTTGCTGCTGTTGTTTATCTTGCTGGTTTTGACCTTGCTGGTTTTGCTGTTGATTTCCGTTTTGATCTTGCGGTTTATTTTGTCCTTGATCTTTATCTTGCTTATCTTTTTTATCGTCTTTTTTGTCTTGCTTATCTTTATCTTTTTTATTGTCTTTTCCACTTTTACCTTCTTTCTTAATTTTAGCCAAAGCCATCATTAAATTATACTTTGCCTGTTCATCTTTTGGATTGAGTTTTAAAGAAGTTTTGTAAGATTTTGCACTTTCTTCCCATTTTTCCTGCTTGTATAAAACGTTGCCGACATTATAATGCGCCTTAGCTTTAATGTCTGTATTTGTTGATGTATTGGCTGAAAGCAAATAGTGTTCTTTTGCCTTATCTAACTGATTTAATTTAAACATTGCATCACCTTGGTTGAAATTTGCACGCACATCTTTTGGTGCTTTCTGCAATGCTTTGCTATAGCTTTCTGTTGCGTTGTTGTATTTTTCTTTGTTGTATTCTTTGTTGCCTTTTCGCAGTAATGTATTTGTTGTTTGTGCTTTTACATCGTTTGCTTTACAAATAAAATAAATAACCATTCCAACTTTTAGTAAAAGCTTTACAACGGCTAAAATCACAAACAATGTTTTGTGTTTTTTTACGAAGTCTTTTATTTGTTGAATCTTATTTTTCATTTTTAAAGTCAAACATTTTTTTTCTATAAGTAATAAAGAAATCAGCAATAAGCAATATTAATGCAAAAAACAGAAAATACTGAAACTGCTCTACAAAATCTGTAAATACTTTATCGTTAATTGTTTTCGTTTCGATCTTTGCAATATCTTTCGACATAAAATCTGCCACTTGCTTTGAATTATCTAAAATATAATAGTTTCCGCTTCCTGCTTTTGCTAATGCCTGCAGCATATTTGGATTCATTTTGGAAATAATAGGCTGACCATCTTCGTCTTTCTTTTCACCAGTTATATTTCCATTCTGATCATACAATGGAATCGTTCCGCCGCTTGGTGTGCCTACGCCAACAGTAAATATTTTCGTTCCATCTGATGCCAATTCTTCTGCTTTGTCAATTGCATTTTCTTCATGGTCTTCGCCATCGGTTATAACAATAATTGCTTTGTGTTTTTTATCTGTGGCGTTAAATGCATCTTCCGACTGCTCTAAAGCACTTGTAATATTAGTGCCTTGTGTTGGAACTGAATTTGTATTGATAGATCGCAGATATAACAGCAAAGATGAATAATCAACAGTTAATGGCATTTGCAAATATGCATTACCTGCAAAAATGACCAAGCCAACTCTATCACCATCTAACTTCTTTAATAATGTTTGAATCAATAATTTTGATTTTTCTAAACGCGATGGCACCACATCTTGCGACAGCATACTTTTAGAAACATCTAAGGCAATCATCACATCAATACCTTTGCGCTGCACCTTTTCCATCTTAGTTCCCATTTGTGGCTGTGCTAATCCAATAATTAAGAAGAATAAAATGATATTGAACAAAATAAATTTTACAAGTGATTTTCTTTCATTTCTATCAGGCATTAATCTTTTAATCAAATCAATGTTTCCTATTTTTTGCAGCTGGTTTTTTGTTTGATATTGAACATAGAAATACAATGCAACTACTAATGGAATTAATAGTAACAAGAGGAAAAATTCTTTATGTTCGAAATGCAGCATTGTTAGTTGTCTAATTTATTTTTGTTTTGCACACCAATCCTTAATATTTTTTAAAACCATGTCGAATTGCTTATAACCATATTTATCATACAGAACAGTAAATTGAGCATTGAATTTATCAATCTTTAATAAGTTATTATAAAAAATTAAATCTTCTTGATCTTCAAGTTTTCCCTTTAACTCTTCTTCATAATATAAATTGAAAAGTGCACCTGATATATAGTTGTAAAAAATGTCTTTAGGACGAAATTTATTCTTATTATCAAAATCATTTATGTAAGCCCAATTATTTTTCTTCTTAAATATGGTATCAAGTGTAAGTGTGTCATTCTTGTAGTAATCATTCATATATTGAGCTAATTGTGCCACAAAAAATCTTGACGAATTTCTTATATAATTTTGTCTTATTACAGAGGCATCATCACTTATTTCCCATATTGGTGTAGATGCATAGTATGTATATTGATTGAATGGCAGGTTCTTATTATAATTTGATGTTGTAACATAATTGAAGCTTTCCAAAGGCGAGAAGATTATTTTATAATGTTGCACTTTGTTTTTAAAATGTTTTTCGGTAAAATTCCATATGGAATTTACAGGAACAAGTTGCATGTATCGTTCTTTGGATTCTTTATAAATATCTAAATGATTCTTATAAAATTCTCTGAATTCAGTTTTGTCTGCAAA